>Ga0070728_10000855_pt1 | contig 52967 bp, 41 predicted proteins | sample tdDd471_FD_66723 | JGI IMG/M metagenome (GOLD analysis project Ga0070728, IMG submission 66723) | Marine sediment microbial communities from the Atlantic coast under amendment with organic carbon and nitrate - tdDd47.1 | ecosystem: Environmental > Aquatic > Marine > Coastal > Sediment | place... | reverse complement strand
CGGACATCAAACACGGAATATTTATTCCAGCCCACATAGGCATCCTTCAGATAATCACTGCTGCGGTTGCCGTCTTTTTCCCGGGGGACAAGTTCAAATTTGACGCCATAGTAGAAACCGCTGTCGTTAAAGCGACCCTTTGCGCCCAGTTCCACGTTTTCAAGGATGAAACCTTCCCGGTGTCCGAACAGGGAGGGGTCCATCTTGGTGCTGTCCAGTACCAACTCTTTGCCGTCGTCCAGAATTCTGGTGTAGCGGTCTTCCATGGTGGTGGCGAAAATAGTACGCACCATAACCACCGGCTCGTAGCGATGATCCAGATATTTGTCCTTTTTAGCCGGAGTCAGCAGCGCCTGCTCAAGGGTTTTACCTTTTTCGGAGTCCGGAAGCGGAGCCCATTGCAGTGCCGATTCCCCGGCAAGGTTTTCGTAGAGTCCTGCCTGTGCAGCGGCAGGGAACGCCATGGTGACAACAATGAGCATCAGCGCGATGCGCAGGATGGATACATTCATGGCACTACATCTCCCTGGTGGTTCGGGGTACACCTCGCCGGGCGTACCGTGTTCCGTCTCACTGCAAGGCTATGGGGATATTGTTAGAATGCCGGAAGGGATTTGTTAAATAGGTGGCAGGGGGATGTTAGCTTTTTGATAAAGCAAAAACGCCCCGCAGGCATGAACCGGCGGGGCGTGGTTGATGGGGGTATGTTTTAGTGCTTATTTTTCAATGGTGAATTCGTCCAGCACCGTGTTGCCGTCGCCGCTGTATGCGGTGACCTTCAGAGTAGGACCATCGATGTCCACCACGGCATAGTTTCCGTCTTCACCTTCTTCGCTGGCGGCGGTCCACCATTCGGTGCCGTTGCCATAACCCGGGGCCCAGAAAGCACCGGCGATGACGTACACGACACCGTGGGTGCCGGGTGCTGCCAGTTCTTCGTTGGCAATGGGATGGGTGCGTTCGTAGTTGTGATCGTGTCCGTTGAAGACTACATCCACGCCGTATTTTTCAAAGAGGGGAGACACGAAGTCTTTGGTCTGGTCGTTGCAGCCATGGTTGGATGCGGAATAGGGCGGGTGATGGAACACGGCGACCTTCCATACGATGTTGGGGTTTTCGTTTGCCTTGATAAGATCCGCTTCCAGCCAGTCCAGGCTCATTTTAATGAGATCTTCGGTGTTGGAGCCCAGGCCGATGACATGGGTGTTGCCATAGTCAAAGCTCCAGGCGTATTCATTGTATGTCTCATCGTAGTTGGGGAATTCATCCGGCAGTTCGTTGTTTCGGGGCAGCGCAAAGTTGCCGTAATACACACCGGAGAACATTTCGTGGTTGCCCTGCACCGGCATCAACACGCGGTCGCTGATGATGGGTTCCATGGCCACAAACCATTCATTCCACTGGTTTTGGACGCCATTGTCCGTCATGTCGCCGTTGAACAGCCAGAAGGCGGCGTCGGGTTTCAGGTAGGCTGCCATGTTTTCTGCAATGTTGCTGTACCCGCCGCGGCTGTCGCCGGCAGCCACAAAGGTGAACTTCGCGTCCGCATCGGGATTGGGGGCGGTACGGAAGGTATGGGGGCGAGAAAGGTTGGGGTTCGCAAATGCCCCGGTTTCGGCGTCAAAGCTTTCCCATGAGCCCGCGCGGTAGAAATAGCGGGTATTGGGCTTCAGGCCCGTGAGTTCAACGATATGCAGGGCAAAGACATCCGCATCCTTTACCAGGAAGGTTTGTTCGTAGATTTCTGTGATACCGCTTGCTTCACAGGTGGACATCCAGGCTGTCATTTTGGGGGCATCGCCATCGTGATTGACAAATTCCGGCTCATCGGGAACAACCCACACCATGGGGGTATATCCTTCGCCGTTCTGGATATCAGTGGTCCACTGAATCGTCACCGTGGTGGCGGGGTCCTGCTGCCAGGTAAGGTGCAGGTTAAGGGGACGGCGGTCCTCAGAGGTGATCCAGCTGTCGGGTTCGGCGACCACAACCGGCTTTTCACCGGTTTCTTTTGGTGTTTCGCTGTCTTCTGAGCAGGCCCAGGCAAAAAATATAAGGGAGGTTACGGCGGCTAAAAAGAGAAGTGAGTACCAACGTTTCATTGCTGATTTCCTATGCATGCGAATGGGGAATGTTACATTAATGTAAAATTACAATAACAGCACCCTAACGCAATTGTAAAGAAATGTAAACGTCCGGCATATCACGGGCATAAAAATTTCCCATATTTTGGTTGAAAATCATTCCCAGATGTTTTGTATGGTATCCATGTTGCTGCTGTGTTGGGTGATGTTGCCTTCTTCCAGCAATATCCAGCGGTTGCAGACCTGCCGGGCGAAATCAAGGTCGTGGGTGGCCATGAGCATGGCGGAATCCATGCTGCCCAGTTGCCGTGCCAGGGCCGTGCGTCCCGGAGGATCAAGCCCGCCGGAGGGTTCATCCAAAAGCAAAAGCGGTGGTTTGGTGATGATGGTGCCCGCCAGCGCCACCCGCATACGCTGTCCATGGCTCAGGGCATGGGTGCTTTTACCTGCCAGGGCTGCGATGTCCAAAGATTCCATCAGACCAAGGGCTTCATGACGGGCCTCGGCGGCACTGTAACCGCGACGGGTCAGGGCAAAGCCGATGTCCTGTACCGGATCGGGAAACAGAAGCTGATGATCGGGAATGGAAAAGAGAAATCCCACATTGCTGCGGATGGTATCGAGATTCTTTTTTGTCACCGGAGTATCGTTGACCTGTATGTCTCCGCTATGGGGAATCAGCCCCACGATGGCCATCAGCAGGCTGCTTTTACCGCTGCCGTTGCATCCCACCAAAGCGACTTTTTCGCCGGGTTGCAGTGACAGGTTGCAGTCTTTTACCGCCGGGGCGGCATCCGGTGAATAGCGGACCGATACGGTGTCGAGTTTTAATACCATGGCTATATTCCAGCTCCAAAGCGCAGCAGCAGCGACAGCACCAGTATTATAGCGCATCCCGCCGTCAGAAGACGGGCGCTGTGGCTCAATGAAGCCGGTGGCTCTGTTGGCAGGCAGCCGGTAAAGCCCCGCAGGTCCATGGCCATGGCGTTGCGTTCCGCCCGTTGGATGATACGGGGAAACCACACCTGCGGCAGCGACCGTGCCACCATCCAGGATGCCCGCCAGCCGTCCTGTGCGCCCCGCAGGGTCAACGCCTGGATAATATTGCGGGTCTCCCGCAGCAGGGCCACGGTTTGCACCACGATGTTGGCCACAATGGCCCGCACTGTTGCGGGCAGGGGCATGCGGTGAATGGCGTTGTACAAATCCCGTTCCGTCATGCTGGCCACCGCAGTGGTGGTGACAAGCACTCCGGCGATACCCTTAAAGAACACGTTAAAGGACACCAATAGCGCCGCATAATCCGGCATGGCAAGAAGTTTTGAGGATGCAGCGCCTTCGGCGGCGATAACCGGACTTAAAAGAAACACCGGGCCAAACAGGATAATGCCAGCGGCAAGTACCATCAGCAGGTGTTTTCCCGGTGGTGTTGCCATACCAAGCCACAGGGCAAGCAGGGTACAGGCAAACAGGAAGCCCGGCATGGTGGTGACCGGCGCAACAGACAGGCTGACAAACACCAGAAGGGTACAGCTCAGCACAACCTCAGGGGGCTGCCGGTGCAGCGGTCCTGTGGCGGTTCCCCAGCCGAATGTACCAGCGCTTGTCCGCACTGTTTATGCCTCCTTCATGTTCCGGGCGGTCAGCAGGTAGCCCTCAGAGGTATCTTCGGTGGCAAGAATGTCAAAACCTTTTGCCGCTACCACCGGCGCGAGTTCTTCCACCGGCACCAGCAGATGATCGCCAACAGCGCCTCCGGCGCCGGTATGAATGCCGTTGATGGTTTCGCGGCTGGCGGTGTGCCAGATATGCAGTTCTCCACCGGGGCGCAGCACCCGCTTCAGTTCTTCCAGTGCCTCTTCCACATCGGTGATATGGGGCCAGGTGGAATAGCAGACCACCCGGTCAACCTTGTTGTTGTCCAAAGGAATGGCGGTGGCGGCGGCTTCCATAAAGCGTACCCGGCCATCCGGGGTTTGTTTCTGCGCACGCACTATCATTTCCGGGGCGATATCCACGGCAAACACACGGCCTTCGTCTCCCAGTTCCGCCAGCAGGGCTCTGGTCAGAATACCGGTGCCGCAGCCAAGGTCCAGCACGGTTTCATTCGCATGCAGGCCAAAAACCTGAAGTCCTTTGCGCAACTGTGGATGCATGGCCTGTTCATCCTGCCAGCCGTCCCATTTGTCGGCAATGGAATCGAAGTATTTTCGGGTTGCGTCAATGCTCATGGTCAATCTCCTGTACAGCGTCGGATATGCGGTTGTGTTGCACCAGGCGAACCAAAGGTGGAATCACCGCAATCATAAGAATAATACCCGGCCAGCCGCTGATCAGCGATGCCCCGGCCACAAAGGCGGCGGGAAGATCGATAACCAGCGCCATGGCGTATATAAGTACAATGCCCAAAACACGGCCCAGCAGCAGCACCGGAACAAGAACTGCCAGGGTGGGCAGACCCGGGCGACGGCTCCGCACCGCAGCAATAATCATACCCATGACAGAAAGCTCCACCGCCATGATAACCGCCACCGGCGGAAAAAAGGGCGGCATGTTTGTCAGCAGTGCCGAAAGCAGGGGCACCGAAAAGGCGGTAATACCCGCCGGTATCGGGCGCACAAAAAAGGCAAGTGCCACCAGGGGCAGATACATGGGCATCAAGACTTTACCCAGTTGTAGCAGATGGAACACCACCGGCAGCAGCATGCCCATGGCGCCGAACACGCCGCACAGGGCCAGGTCTCGTGATGAAATCGCCGGAGTTTTCATATGTACATCCGAATTCCGCCGGTGACGTTGATGCCGGGCATGGGGTAATCAATGATGAATTCATACTGATTGTTGGTCAGGTTTCGTACATGGAGATAATAGTCCATGGGCGGCAACTTTTTGATGAGCTTTTCCATGTGGTATTGCAGGCTGAGATCCAGGTGCCATGCGTCGTCCATGGCATCGCGGCTGTAGTTGTTCTGATACAGTCCCGATACCCACTGGCCCTGAAGTGATGCGGAAAAGCCTTTGTATTCCCAGCCCAGCGAACCGTTGACCTTCAGATCGGGATTTTGTTTGGTGTAACGCCCCACGTCTTTCCAGTCCACACCGGCCATAAGGGAAAAGCCCCACAGGTTCCGCAGCCGTACCCGTCCTTCAACGCCCCAAAAATTCATATGGTCGATATTCACCACCGCAGCGGTGGGCCATGATCCGAAGTATTTGATCATGTTGTCAACCCGGGTGTAGTAGGCGGTGGCTTCGGCGGCAACGTAATGATAATCAACGGAAATGCCACCGTCGGCGCTGGCGCTTTTTTCCGCCTTCAGGTTGGGGTTGGCCACCGGGAAGGGCAGATACAGTTCCCGCAGTGTCGGACGCCGGTAATTGGTGACATAGCGACCCCGAATCTTCAGGCCTTTGATGATTTCATATGATACGCCGCCCTTGTACAAAAACAGAAAGCCCGTGGCGGTGTCGTAGAGTTCCCGGGTGCCCGCCACAAAGATCAGTCCTTTGAGCGGCTCCCAGCTCAACTGGTTGTAAAACGCTCCGGAGCCTTCCAGGCTGATATCCTCGCTGGTGCGGTCGATGCGATTTTCCACCATGCCGTATGCGCCGTCTCCGGCAATACCCACCAGCAACTCCAGTTGTTTGACGATGTTCCAGCGGACTTCAGTGTTGCCGCCAAAAAGGAAATCATGGCTTTTAAAACCGTCATACAGCCGGTGATTGCCGTAGTTGAAAAACGTGGTGGCGTTGATCTTTACCTTTGGCGACAGCCAGCAAAAGGACAGGGATGTGCTGTTGCGCCACACATCGTACCAGTGATTTGTGTTGGGATTGTTTGCCGGACCGGGATCAAAACCCTTAAGATTCGCCAGTTTGTCCCGCAGAATAAGCCGGGCCGAAGGGGTTATGCGAAAGCGTATGCCCCCGTGGGCGATAAGATTGCGCCCACCGGCCTCGTCCCGGTGCCCGTCGGAACCCCGGAAACTTACAAAGGCTTGTCCGTCAACGTGTTTGAAGGATTCAAGGGCAGCCCCGGCAAGGCGGTAGCTGTTGAAACTGCCGTAGGATGTATCGAAAAACAGATGTATCTCGTCATCATCGGCCCAGCGGGTACGCATATTGATAACGCCGCCCATGGCGTTGGTTCCGTACAGCACGCTGTCGCCGCCTTTAATCACCTCTATGGAATCCAGCAGATAGGGCAGATAGGCATCGGGAATCGGATGTCCGAAAATGCCCTGGTAATCCGGTGCGCCGTCTTCCAGAACAAGTACCTGTGAATTGGGCGATCCGCCCAGCCCACGCATGTGAATAGCCCCGGAAGCGCCGCTGGCAACCCCGTGGAAGCCCGCCCCACGGCTGCTGACGTACATGGAGGGAACCTCGCTGGCCACGGCTTCCAGGGTGGAAGAATCCGGGCTTTCCACCAGATCCTCGCCGTCCAGCTCTGTGGTGTCTGCGGCGGCATCCTTTGGGCAGGGTTTGTCTTCCACCACGGTGATTTCTTCCAGCATGGGGATATTCTCATCCCCGGCGGATTCCTTTTCTGTGCCAGTCTCTTCTTCCCCGGCTGGTTTTGCAGCTTCTTCGGCATGCAGAGGCACAGGGGCCATGCACAACAGGCATGTCGCCATCATTACCCCGCACAGCAGCTCGCGAAAACCACGGATCATATAACGTCCTTAATGCCCGTAGGGGCCGGTGGATGAAAAATCCTGTTCAATGTCGTCGGCGGTAATAATAAACGTGTAAAAGCCGCCGCAGTCCACTTTTTCCACGGAAATTGTCTGATAATTGAACCACAGGGGCACTTTACTGACGGGTATGTCCTCTTCGCAGAGGCTTGCGCAGTCATAATCGCCCGCAATGTCAATATCGCCGTCTTCTGCTCCCTCGCCACAGCATTCCTGCCATGCCTCGTGTTCTTCCAGCAGTTCCCGGTAGGTTTCGCCGTCGAATTTCTGAAAATGCACCCGGTCTTCGCCCGGTGGACAGCGGCGTATGGTGGATGCCTGATCATAGACCAGCAGCTCGTCCCAATGGCAGCCATTAATGCTGATATCCCGAATCTGGATGGTTTCGGAGATTTGGTTGATGATTACTACTTCAGGATAGGCGCTTTCACAGCCGCCTGCGGCCATCATCATTACGATAATGGCCCACAGGACAGCTACATTGGTACATTGATACTTCATGATGGGTGGTGCGTATCGTTATTCCATGCATTGGGGGTTTTCGGTGCGCTGGTCGTAGGGCTTGAAATTGTAGTCAGGCCACAGTTCCAGTATTTTGTTGTAGCGTTCCTCGTTGATGGGCTGGACACCTTCGGGAGGGCAGGGGCCCTGGTGGTTGGGGACATTGATGTTGATGACCCGTTGCTGGCCCGAAACCACTTCTTCCTCGTTTTTGCTTGCCACCGGCAGGCAGTGCTCCGGGGCGCAGTCGGGATCGTTCCAGGCCAGAACCATGTAGACGTAGCCCAGGCCAACGTTTACCGATTGCTCTTCACTGCTTTCGCCCCAGGCAAAGGGACCATGGAAATAGGTCTCGTTGTACCATGCTTCGCAAATGGTCCAGGGGGGCTTGCGTTCAAACTCATCGTTATTGAAATCGTTTTTCAGGGTTACATATGCCTGCTCACTGGCCTCATCGGAATCGCAGCCGATCATGGCAAGGGCGTTCAATCCCAACAGGGCACACAACAGCATCAGCGGAATGATCCGTTTCATTGCAAATCCTTTCGTCACATGCATTACTAGTACAGCTTATAGAACCTCTTTTGCCTGGTGATTCCACGGGTGCGCGCATGTGGTAACACGAAGTGATGTAAACGTAACATTGGGTGTTACGAGTGTCAAGATTAATCACACTGATATCAATGTTAGAAGGGGGGATATGCGTATTGGCATGAAATATATGAGCAAATCAACAGGCGGTATGATGCGTTAAAATTGGCTGCCCTTGGCATGGCGGCAGTACCATGCTAAAAAATGAAAATAATCCTCGTTTGATGCGTGGAATCCATTAACAATCGCAGGATTGTGTTTAACATATTATGCGACCATGTGTCATACCGCAGGCACCAACAACCGGGTGTGACATCAATGGCCCGGGACCGATAAACATATGAACGAATTGGCACCTATGAAACGTATAGACATTTCAATATCTTTGGCAGTACTGCTGACTGTTGCCATGGCGGGAAGCTCTGGTTGCGCATTATATGCGCCCAAGCCCCGCACAAAACCGCCGCTGCCCATGCCCGAGGCTTTTCAACTCTATGAAGAGGGGGAGGAAATCGAGGATCGGTGGTGGGAGAGTTTTGACAGTGAGGAGCTCAACCGGCTGGTGGAAACGGGATTGCAGGACAGTCTGACATTGCAGCAAACCTATGCCCGCCTGATGCAGCAGCAGGCCCTTGCCGACAGTGCCGCCAGCGGAACCCTGCCTACCGTCAACTATGAAGGCAGCGCCACGGCAAAGTATCAGGAAACCACCATGACCACCAACAGCGATCCGGATCTCAAGGCAGGGCTCTCCGCCAGCTACGAGATCGACCTGTGGGGGCGGGTGAAGTCGGTAAAAACAGCGGCGGAACTGGACATGCAGGTGTCACAGGAAGATTACAAGGCCGCCATGACCACCCTGGCGGGTAATATCACCCTTGCCTGGCTGGACATTATTTCGTACCGGCAGCAGATTGCTTCCGCCCGGCAGCAGTTGACTGATACGCAGACCATGCTGTCGCTGCTTGAACTGCGCTACCGTAATGGTCTGGCCACGGCCCTGGATGTATTGCAGCAGCGGCAGGCGCTGGCGGCAAAAGAGGCGGCTCTTCCCCCGCTGGAAGAACAATTGACCCTGCGGAAGCATCAGCTGGCCGTGCTGCTGGGAAAAATGCCGGGAACGGACCTCAATATTACCCGGCAGCAGTTTCCAAAGGCCGGAGCGTTCCCCACAGTGGGCATTCCTGCGGATCTTTTGGCCCGTCGTCCTGATGTTCGGGGCGCTGGATACCGTTTACAGGCCTCGGAGTGGCGGGTAAGCGCCTCAAAGGCGGACCGGCTGCCGGCCATTCGGCTGAACGCCGGGGTCAGCTATACCGCCAGCGGCTGGAATCCCGCCTTTAACAACTGGATTGCAAGCCTTGCCGCCAGCATCACTGGCCCGTTGTTTGACGGAGGCCGAAAGGCCGCGGAAGTGGTCCGCACCAAAGCCGTGGTGGACGAACGGCTTGCCGCGTACAAAGCTGCGGTGATAGATGCCGTCCGCGAAGTGGAAGACGCCCTGCACAGCGAAACCAAACAGCGGGAATACCTTACCGCCCTGCGGCAGCAGGTGGATGCTTCCCGGATTGTGTGGGAGGAATCCCTGTTCCGTTACCGCAAAGGACTGGAAACCTATTTTCAGGTATTGAACTCCATGAACGAATATCAGCGCGTACAACAATCCCTGATAACCGCAGAGCGTAATCTGCTGGGTGACCGGGTGGCCCTGTATCGGGCCCTTGGAGGCGACTGGATGACGGAAACGTTGCAGACGCAGTTGAAACAGGACAAAGACCGCAAGGCCGAAGAAGAAGCCGAAGACAGTGATAAGGAAGACCACAATGACGATGCAACACGATGAATCCCGTCTGACAGCCGGTGAGCGTTATGCCCTGTGGCTGGCGGTTATTCTCATACTGGCTGCGGCAGCCGTGACTGCGGTTCTGTTGATAAAATTCAAGCCCGCCTCAAAGCGTAAACCCTATGTTCCCGGTGCGCCCGCCGTTACGGTGATGAAGGCCAAAACCGTGGATCATCAGGTGGTGATTGACGTGTGGGGTACGGTCAAACCTGCTAAGGAAATAACCCTGCAAAGCCAGGTCAGCGGTAAGGTGCTGTCCATTCACAAAGAATTTATGCCCGGTGGCCGGGTGAACAAGGGCGATGTGCTGGTGCGCATTGATCCCCGGGATTATCGTCTGGCCCTTGCCAGCGCCCAGGCAAAACTGGAAAGCGCTCAGCTTAATCTGACGGTGGAACAAGGCCAGCAAAAGGTGGCGCAGCGGGAACTGGCTATCATGAACGCCGATGATTCCATGTCTGACGCGGACAAAGAGCTTGCCCTGCGGAAGCCCCAGTTGCGCAATACGCAGGCTGCTTACGATGCGGCACGGGCCGATGTGGATAAGGCAAAGCTGAATGTGTCCCGTACAAGAATGAAAGCGCCCTTTAACGCCATGGTGCGCAGCACCGGGGTAAATCAGGGGGATCTTGTGGGACAACAGACCCAGGTGGCGACCCTCGTGGGCACCGATGCCTACTGGCTGGAAGCCCTGGTGCCGGTGGAAACCCTTGCCCGGGTGGATCTTTCCCGGGCCGATGACCCGGCATTTCATAATGTGACAGTAACCACCACCTCTGGTACGGAACGGAAGGGCCGGGTGCTGAAGGTGCTTGGTGATCTTGAAGCTTCGGGCCGCATGGCGCGGATTATCTGCGAAATTCCCGATCCTCTGGGTGATATGACCGGTGGCGTGCCGGATTTACTGCTGGGCGATTATATCAGCATGCAGATTAGCGGAAAAACGCTGTCCGGGGTTGTGCCGGTGTCCGTGGCGGCGTTCCGGGACAATAACACCCTGTGGCTGGTCGATGTAAACGGCAGGCTGGATATCAAGCCCGTTGAACTGATTTGGCGCGAGCAGAAGTCCGTGTACCTTCGCGGCATTCAGGACGGTGCCTTGATTATTACCTCCGCCCTTGCGGCTCCGGTACAGGGCATGGAAGTGCTGCTGCCCGGACAGAAGCCCAAAGTTCGCGGCCCCGGCGCCGGTAATGCAGGTGCGGCCAAATGAACCCGCCGGAGACCAAATATCGTGGCGCCATAGCCTGGATGACCCGCCATTCCGTGGCGGCCAATCTGGTAATGTTGTTTTGTTTGCTGGGGGGCCTCCTTATGGCCCGGCAGATCAAGCAGGAAGTGTTCCCGGAGTTCACCGCCGGATTTGTGCAGGTGTCCATGGTGTACCATGGCGCTGGCCCCGAAGAAGTCGAACAGGGCATTATTCTGGCGGTGGAAGAAGCGGTTATGGGCCTGGATGGTATCCAGGAGGTGAGTTCAGCCGCCTACGAGGGCCTTGCTTCTGTTGTCATCGAAGTTATGGACAGCTATGACGAAAACACCGTCGCAACGGATATCCGCAGCGCCGTGGACCGTATCACTACCTTCCCAAAGGACGCAGAGCCGGTGCAGATATCGGTTGTATCCCGAAAACGTGAGGCACTGTCCATTGCCCTGTACGGTGATACCACCGAACATGCTCTGTTTGAACTGGCGGAAAGCGCCCGGGACGGCATGCTGCAGGATGAAGATATTACTTCTGTAGATATCGTGGCTGTTCGGCCTCTGGAGATTTCCATTAATGTTAGTCGGCAGAACCTTCGTAAATATGGCCTCACCATGCAGGGCGTTGCGGACCGTATCGCCAGTTCATCGGTGGAGCTTCCCGGCGGCGGCATTAAAACCTCTGAAGGTGAGATTCTGGTGCGTGTGAAGGAGCGCCGGGATTACGGGCGACAGTTCCGGAATATTCCGGTTATTTCCACCCCTGATGGCGGACAAGTACTTTTAGGGGACATTGCCACCATTACCGATGGCTTTGAAGAGGTGGACCACTACGCCCGTTTTAACGGCAAGCCTGCGGTGATTCTTGGCGTCTACCGTGTTGGCGATCAGAAACCCCTGCAGGTGGCAAAGGCGGCCAAGGCCTACCTTGCAACACTGCAAAAGTCATTACCCAATGGCGTACAGGCAGAGATTCTGCGGGATCGCTCCAAGATGTACTCCCAGCGATTGAACCTGCTGGTGCGCAACGGCATGCTGGGTCTGGCCATGGTGCTGCTGGTGCTGGGGCTCTTTTTGGAGGTGCGTCTGGCCTTTTGGGTGGCAATGGGCATTCCCATTTCATTTTTGGGAGCTTTCCTGGTTTTCCCGGCCACGGATATGTCCATAAACATGATATCCATGTTTGCCTTCATTATTGCCCTGGGTGTGGTGGTGGATGACGCCATTGTGATTGGGGAAAATATTTACCACTACCGAAGGGAAGGACTGCCGATGATAAAGGCGTCCATTCGCGGGGCCCGGGAAATGGCTTCGCCGGTTACCTTCAGTATTCTCACTAACGTGGTTACCTTTTTGCCGCTGTCCTTTATCCCCGGCATTCCGGGAAGGATATTCGGCTTTATTCCTCTGGTGGTTATCGTTGTATTTCTCATTTCGCTGTTTGAATCCATTTTCATTTTACCTGCTCATTTGGGCCATCAGCGGGAAATCGACGGTCCCCATGGATGGTTTTATGCAAAACAGCAGGCCTTTAGCCAGGCCTTTGAGCGCTGGGTGCGTGAACGCTATGCCCCATTCCTGAATTGGGTGCTTATGCGCCGGTATCTTGCTATCGCCGTGGCGGTGGCACTGATGATCGTGAGCGTTTTTTATATGGCTACCGGTCGTATGGGTATGAGTATGTTTCCCCAGGTGGAATCGGATTACGCCCGGGCCGAAGTCTGGCTGCCCTATGGCGCCGATGTCAACAAGACCCAGGAAGTCATGGATCAGATGCTGGCGGGAGCCCGCAAGGTTGTGGCGGATTCCGGTCATCCGGAACTGGTAACCGGCATTGACGCAGAAGTGGGGCGTGAGGGAAGCCATCACGGTAGAATGACGGTGTATCTGGCAGACCCGGATATTCGTAGTGAGATTATGTCAACCTCGGAATACACAAAGGCCTGGCGGAAAGCCGTGGGGTCGGTTTCCGGTATTGATAACATAAAATTTGCCGCTGACTCCGGTGGTCCCGGTCATGGCGCTGCGGTTACCGTGGAGTTGAGTCACCGGGATATCAGCGTACTGGAAGCAGCCTCGGCGGAACTGGCGGAACAGATTGCCACCTATCCCCGGGTGCGGGATGTGGATGACGGTTTTCAAAAAGGGAAACGACAGCTGGACTTTACCATTACTCCCCGGGGTCAGGCCGTGGGGCTTACTCCCGGAGCTGTTGGCAGACAGGTGCGTGATAATTTGTATGGCGCACAGGTGGTGCGGCAACAGCGTGGGCGTAACGAATTGAAGATCATGGTTCGTTTGCCCAAAGAGGAGCGCATCTACCGCTCAGACCTTGGTGACATGACCATCTTTACCCCGGCGGGCGGCGAAATACCTCTGCTTGATGCTGTGACCGTTGAAGAAGGAAGAGCCTACACCAGTATCAAGCGTCGCAATGGCCGACGGGTGGTACAGGTCGCCGCCGACGTGACCCCAAAAAGCAAAGCCCAGGAAGTCATCAATGCCCTTGGGGCAAATGTCCTTCCTGAGCTTAAGCAGAAGCATGCCGGGCTGATAACCAGTTTTCAGGGGCATCAGGCGGAAATGGCTAAAAGCATGAGCAGCCTTGTCAGCGGGTTTATTATCGCGCTGCTGGGGGTGTTTATGCTGCTGGCGATTCCCTTCCGCAGTTATTCACAGCCACTCATTGTGATGACGGCCATTCCCTTTGGTATTGTAGGCGCCATGGTTGGGCATTTGATAATGGGCTATTCATTGTCCATTCCCAGTATGTTCGGCATGGTGGCTCTTTCCGGCGTTGTGGTGAACGATTCCCTGGTGCTGGTGGATTACGCAAACCGGCAGCGGAGGCAGCTGGGCGTTTCCGCCATCAAGGCTGTCCGCATGGCGGGTGTTCAGCGTTTCAGGGCCATTATTCTTACCACCCTGACAACCTTTTTCGGTTTGGCTCCCATGATCGTTGAAACTGACCGGGCGGCTCGTTTTATGATTCCCATGGCGCTGTCACTTGGTTTCGGCATTCTGTTTGCTACGGGTATTACTCTGGTTCTGGTGCCCAGCCTGTACATGGCGGTGGACGACATGCATGCATGGATGGACAATGTCGCCCGGGGCTGGAGGAAAATCCGTTCGCGCAAGAGTAGTGAGCAGGGTTCATATACCAGAGATATAGACTGAGTGAGGCCACTACCCAAAGGGATTGACAAATATACTCATTGATACCACAGTATGGGCGTATTGTTAGGTTTTATCGGAAATTCATTTGCCGCTAACATTACCGTAACGTACCGATGCTACGACACAATCAGAGTCAGACGGTAAAAGCGAGGTAGTTATGGCCAATGAGCATATTCTTGTAGTGGATGATGAGGAAGATATCCTCGAACTGGTGCAGTACAATCTTGAGAAGGAAGGCTTCCGGGTCTCCACTGTCGGCAGCGGGGAAGAGGCGCTGCTGGTTGCCCGCCGTGAAAATCCCAACCTGATTGTTTTGGATTTAATGCTGCCGGGGCTCAGCGGCCTTGATGTGTGCAAGCTGCTGAAAAGCGATGATCCCACCCGGCAGATCCCCATTATCATGCTCACCGCCAAGGGCGAGGACGCCGATATCGTCACCGGCCTGGAACTGGGTGCCGATGACTACATCACCAAGCCCTTTAGTCCCCGGGTTCTGGTAGCGCGGATACGCGCCTCCCTGCGGCGTATTTCTGAAAAAGCCCCGGAAAAAGTCGGCATCATTATTGTTGGTGATCTGGAGATGAATGTTGACGCCTTTCGGGTGACTATGAAGGGTCATGAATTGACCCTGACGGCTTCAGAGTTTCATATTCTTCACTTTCTCATGTCACACCGTGGCTGGGTGTTTTCCCGCAGTCAGATTATCAACGCGGTAAAAGGCGACGACTATCCTGTTACCGATCGTTCGGTGGATGTGCAGATTGTGGGCCTGCGTAAAAAACTTGGCGATGCCGGTTCATATATCGAAACCGTGCGCGGCATTGGCTACCGTTTTAAGGATTAACCGATAGTATAAGGTCAACCTGCCCATGAAACGCCGTAAACTGCTATGGCAGCTGTATCCGTCGTATCTGGTGATCATTCTGCTGGCAGTGGTTGCCCTGGGCTGGTATGCCTCCAGTACCCTGCGGGATTTTTACTATCAGCAGACAGCGGATTCCCTTGAGCATCAGGCGCATTACATGGGGGAGCTTATTGGTGATCGTTTTGATTCGGAGCATATCACAGAGGTGGATGCCCTGTGCGACACCATGGGGCCCATGGTTGCCAACCGCATAACCATTATCGCCCTTGACGGCACCGTATTGGGGGACAGCGAAAAACATCCCCGTGCCATGGAAAATCACGGAACCCGCCCGGAAATCCTTGAGGCATACAAGGGGCAGCGGGGTATTTCCATACGATTCAGCAATACATTGCAAACCAATATGATGTATGTGACCCACCCCATGATGCGTGAAAACCGGATTGTGGGCGTTGTGCGTGTTGCCATGGCGGAAACCGTGCTGGATGAAACCCTGAAGGATATCTACGTTTCCATCGCTGTGTATGCTTTGCTGATTGCCTTGTTCGCAGCGTTGTTCAGCCTGTTTTTTGCCCGCAGGGTTGACCGGCATGTGGCCACCATTAAAGAGGGAGCCATCAGATTTGCCCACAGTGATCTGGAATATCGTTTCGAACCCCAGCCTTCCGATGAGATGAATGCTTTGGCGGAATCCATGAATCATATGGCAGAGCAACTGCTGGAGCGCATTAACACCATTACCAGCCAGCGTAACGAGATTCAGGCGGTGCTTTCCAGCATGGTGGAGGCGGTGCTGGTGGTTGATACGAATCGCAATATTGTACGAATGAATACGGCGGCGGCTTCGCTGTTCAATTGCTCTTCATCGGATGCCAAGGGGCGCTCGACCAGTGAAGTGGTTCATGATACGGATCTGCTTAATTTTATTGATGCTGTTTTGGAAACCCGGGAATACCAGGAAAGTCATATCGTTCTTGGCGATACCGATGAGCGTTTTCTGCACGCCAATGGAACTATTTTGCGGGATGCAGGTAATCAACTGCTGGGAGCGCTGGTGGTTCTTAACGACGTTACCCGTCTTGAAAAGCTGGAAAATATACGCCGCGATTTTGTGGCCAATGTATCACACGAGCTGAAAACCCCCATCACCTCCATCAAGGGATTCGTTGAAACCCTGAAGGACGGCGCCATGGAAGACCGGGACTCGGCCCTGCGGTTTTTGGATATTATCGTAAAGCATACCGACCGGCTTACGGCCATTATCGAAGACCTGCTGGCCCTGTCCCGGATTGAGCAGGAATCGGATCAGGAACAGATTCCCGTGACCTGGGGGCATGTGAAGGATGTGCTTGACGGCGCTGTTATGGTGTGCCGTTCCAAAGCAATGGAAAAGAATGTGGCCATTAACCTTTCCTGTGATGCTGTGACCCAGGCAAGCTATAACGCCCTGCTGGTGGAGCAGGCGGTGGTTAATCTGATTGACAATGCCATCAAGTACAGCGAAAGAGGCGGCAGCATCGATGTTTCTGCACATGCTGAAAACAGTACGCTGTATCTTTCCGTAAAGGATACCGGAGCCGGTATTCCACAGGAGCATCTGCCCCGGTTGTTTGAGCGTTTCTACCGGGTGGACAAGGCACGCAGCCGAAAACTGGGAGGCACCGGTTTGGGGCTGGCCATTGTAAAACATATCGTGCAGGCGCATGGCGGGGCCATTGACGTGGAAAGTGTCCATGGGGAGGGCAGTACCTTTACCATAAAAATTCCCATTTCGAGATAAGAGCATATATTTACGCATAATTTGGGGTGGTTTTTTGCATGTTTCCTGTGCTGTGTTATCATATACACAAGTGATACAGGCCTGACAGCCAATAAAAACGAAGAAAATCGGCGAATGTCAGGTAGCGTGTGTGTAGAGGCGAGTTCCGATAAGAAGTACAGGGTATCATTGCCATGACACAGAAGAAAACGATTGCTCCTGTAAATGGGGACGGATGTGCGGCATCATGCAGCAATGATGGAGCTGAATCGCTGTACAAGGGGCTGCATACCCGGGATGCGATTATTTCCGCAATCAATTTTCTTTCCACGCACTATGTGTGCCACGCTTCATGGGATGCTGAAATCGAAGTGCTGCTGAAACGTCTTGGGGAGGCGCTTGATGTAAGCAGGGTATATATTTTCCGCAATGGGAAAAATACCAGTGGCGAAATTACCATGACCCATATCCATGAATGGGCCGCAGAGGGCATAGATGCGGAGATTGCCAACCCGGACTTGCGGGAAGTGAGCTACCGGGAAGCAGGGGCTCTGCGCTGGCTTGGGGAAATGCAGCAGGGACGGGAGATCGTGGGCTTTATCAGGGATTTCCCTGCTTCGGAGCAGGAAGCACTGAGGCCCCAGAATATTTTATCAATTCTTGCGGTGCCAATATTTGTGAGCGGTGAATGGTGGGGATTTATCGGTTTTGATCATTGCCTTGTGGAGCACGACTGGAACAATGCGGAAATCAATCTTCTGCGCAGTGCTGCAAACACCATCGGCTCTGCGCTGCTGAGGCAACGAATTGAAGACGCGCTACGGGCCAGTGAAGAAAACGAACGCAAGTTTCGCATGCTGTCGGAGCAATCGCTGGTGGGCATTGGCATTGTTCAGAATGAAGAGATTATCTATGCCAATGGCGCTTTGTGCGGGTTGCTGATCGCCTGTCCCGGCGATCTGATAGCAGGCAACCCCATGCTTTCGGATTGTGTTGTGCCGGAGGATTTACCCGCGCTTCAGGCAATGCTTTCCCGTTGTACAGCAGAGAATTCCACAGGCAATCACATTACCATCCGTATTGTGTCAAAAAATACCGCAGAGACCTGGGTCAATATGTACATCCGGAAGATTACCTTCCAGAACCGGCCTGCACACTTGCTGACAATGGTCGATATCAGCAGTCAGAAGCAAACCGAGGAAGCCCTGCGGCAAAGTGAATCCCGCTATCGTCTGGTTGCGGAAAATGTCCGGGATGTCATATGGGCATTTGACCGTGCATTTAACTATACCTATATCAGTCCGTCGGTATACAGCCTGACCGGATATACAACGGAAGAGGCCTTTGCCATGTCTCCTGAGCGTCTTATGGCAGGAGAGTCATTTGACGTTTTCCAGGCTGTTTTTTCAAAAGAGCTTAACGCTGGCAAGCGTAACATCAGTATTACCGATGCTCCTCATGTGGTGGAGCTGGAGCTGTTGCATAAAGACGGGAGCAGCGTGTGGACAGAAACCTCCCTCGCGCCTCTGCTGGATGAGGATGCCGCACTTGTGGGCATGATGGCGGTCAGCCGGGATATTTCTCAACGCAAAGAGGTGCAAAACGAACTGGTTGACACCATTGAACGGTTGCGGTTGAGTCTGGAAGGCACCATCACCGCCATTGCCCGTACCGTTGAAATCCGGGATCCGTACACTGCCGGACACCAGAACCGGGTGGCGGAGCTGGCCCTGGCCATTGCCAAATACATGGAGCTTGATACCGATACGGTGGATGGCATCAGCATGGCCGGCGTGATTCATGATATCGGGAAAATTTCCGTGCCCGCGGAAATTCTCAGCAAGCCGGGGCGTATTACTCCCATTGAGTTTGGTCTGATAAAAAACCATCCCGATGTGGGATATCAGATTTTAAAGGATATTATCTTCCCCTGGCCAGTGGCAGAAATAGTTCTGCAGCATCATGAGCGCCTTGATGGTTCCGGATATCCCCGGGGCCTTAAGGGGGATCAGATACTCCTCGAAGCCCGTATCCTTGCCGTGGCGGACGTTGTTGAGGCCATGGCTTCCCACCGTCCCTACCGTCCTGCCTTGGGTATTGACAAAGCTCTTGAGGAAATCTCCATGAATGCCGATATATTATATGATAAAAATGTTGTTGCTGCCTGTATGCGCATATTTAAAGACAACATTTTTGCATTCTCAGATTGAGCCACTTTTTAATCCTTGCACAGTTTTTGGGAAGCTCTGTTGACAGCAGATAGAAAACTAGGTAAATTGTTTACTGGATGGGATGTTAAAGGTATGCGGCATACATACCCTTAACAACGGTTTCAGGCATACTGGCTCCCCAATGGGATCGTCAGGGAACCGACACCACAGTAACTGTCTCCGGTATGCGGAGATGAAAAATCCAAGCGGCAAACTTCGTAGATCAGCAGCAGGTAGTGATGTGCAGGTGCGCATCATTTACAACAAGGCATGGTACACGATGACAACATTGGATATTTCACAGTTGCTGGGATCGACCAAGGTCGGTCAAAAGAAAGGTATGCCAACCATGAACGAATCTGTTTCAGTCGTTCTGGTAACGGAAAAACGGGGAGCCGTTACGCAGCTTCAACGCATGCTGGATTCAGAAGGAAGCGTGGGGATGACGCTGGTTGAGGTGCCAGGCCTTGAGGAGGTTATTGCGCTCCGCATAGGTTACCCCATGGATGCAGTGGTTGTTGATATGACCCACCGGCGTCCCGATGTCCTGGAAAAAATCAGGTGGCTGGCCAAAGCTCCGGAGATGCCTCCTTTGGTGGTTATCACCGCTAATGGCGCTTGTGAGCAGGGGTTGCGGGCCGTGCAGCTTGGTGCTCAGGATTTTATCGATGAGAGCTGTCTCACGGGGCGGCTGTTGACCTGGACGGTGTTGTGCGCCATTCAGCGTCAGCGGAGTGTCACTGCCTGGAATGAAAACCAGGAGCGGTATCATGCCCTGATGGATCAGGCTGTGGATGGCGTATTTATTGTTGATAATGATGCCATTGTCCGGGAAGTAAGCCCGTCGATATGCGCGATTTTCGGTGTGAACCGGGAACATATCATTGGAAAAAATGCCTTTGCGGTGCTGCAGTGCGAAAACAGAGACATCATGTCTATTGAGGGCGCACGCACAATTGACGAAGATACCATCATTGGGGAGCATCGTATTGAGACCGGAGATGGCCAGGTGCGATACATTGAGTTCAGTGCAAAACGGCTTTCTTCCGGTGATTATCATGGCTGGGTAAGGGATATTACCGGCAGGAAGTCAACCGAGGAGCGTCTCACAAACAGCCTGGAACAACTGCGCAGTTCTTTAGGGGCAATGGTGAACGCCATGGCTCATACCGTTGAGGTGAAGGACCCCTATACCGCTGGCCATCAGCGCCGGGTTGCAAATCTTGCCCGGGCCATTGCCACGGAGATGGGTATGTCAGCCGCAACGGTTGATGGTATCCGTATGGCCGGTGTCATACATGATCTTGGGAAACTTTCGGTGCCTGCGGAAATTTTGAGCAAACCGACCCGGCTTTCCGACTGGGAGTTCAGGCTTATAAAAGAACACCCCCAGGTTGCCTATGATATTTTGTCTCCCATTGAATTTCCCTGGCCGGTTGCAGATATTGTGTTTCAGCATCACGAGCGCATGGATGGTTCCGGGTATCCGCTGGGGTTGACCGGTGATGATATTCTGCCGGAAGCCCGGGTGATTGCCGTGGCGGACGTGGTGGAGGCCATGGCCTCACACAGGCCATATCGCGCGGCGCTGGGTACCGAGGTTGCGCTACAGGAAATCGAAAACTTTAGTGGAGAACGATATGACCCCGTTGTGGTGGATGCGTGTTTGGGTTTGTTCCGGGACAAGGGGTTCGTTATATGATGTACAAGGCCAATGGCCATGATGATACATCGAAAGGGGCTGTCACAGGATGGAGTGTGAGGGGTGATGGAGGGGAGGGATCATGAGTGTATTTCGCCGTTATGTAGTAGAGTGTTATCGGGGACAGGTTGCCAGGGCAATCTTTTAACGGCGGGCATGGCATGATCAGATTAAGCGCGCCGGTAATCGGAACCTCCGATTCCCGGTGCGTTTTTTTGCATGTAAGGTATTCTGATACATACATTAATTATACATTTCTTCCGTAGGTCTTGCAAGGCCTTTATTGTCAGCCGATTAGGGGATGTTCAGTAACTGAATAACTGAATAGATGTATTAGCGAAACTGATGATAAGTATTCAGCCATTCAATTGAATGAGAAAATAAAATCGTTGACATGGGATATATTCAGTGGCTAAAATATAGTCAGGAGCCCGATGGCGTTTCGATTTGCTTGAAAGTAGCGTGTGTGTGATTGAGATAAAAAAGGATGAAGTGGTTTGCTACACAAAGCATTTGTAATTGTCTGAGGATAAAACGGTCGCCTGTGGAAGATTGGAAGCCAAAATGCGAACGCACAATCAGGAGATTATCATGGGAGTACTTGAGGCATTGGCGCGGATAATCCTTATGCTGGCCATTGTTGTGGTACCGCTGACGGGCTTTGCCCAGGAAGATGCAGCAGCCGAAGGTGCAGCGGCACAGCCGCAGCCTGTTGATGAACAGGCACCGGCAGAACCTGTAGCTGAAGCACAATCGGTGGAACCGGCTGCGGAAGCACTGCCGCAGGAAACGGCACCGGCAGAACCGGCTGCGGAAGCATTGCCACAGGAAACGGCCCCCGCAGAAGAAGCTGCGGTGCAGCCTCCGGCAGAGCCTGTCGCTACAGAAAAGAAAGAAACTCCGGTGGAAACGGACTTGCATTTCCGTCTTACCTATAAAGGAGCATTTCTTTCTGATGATGCGGGACAGGACCACAAGTTGATGCAGCAGCTTGACTGGACTCTTCGGGAGAAAGCCTGGGGACATTTCAAGTTCAGCCTTTCCGGTGATGTACGGGAAGACCTTGATGGCCTTTCAAATGATCCCAAAGATCGCACCGCCGGTATCCTTGATGCCTACAACGAGCGCATGTACGGATTTCTCTACCGGGCCACGGCAGAGATTTACAAACTTGGTCCCCTGGAGTATCTGCGGCTGGGACGCCAGTTTGTGCGTTACGAACTGCTTGCCCATATGGATGGTATCAATGTGGACTTTTCCATGCTGAACCGTCGCCTCCATCTTTTTGCTTATGGCGGAATCCCGGTGCGGTATCTGGATGACAGCGATTACATCGATGCCCAGACCGCCGGTGCCGGCGCAAGTATGGTGTTCAGCAGCCAGACCAAGATCACCCTTGAGTATCAGTTTGTAAACGAAGACGGCTCTACCGGCATCAACGGTACACCGACTGAGGATGCCCAGCATCAGGCAGCCCTTGCCCTGCGTCAGGGATTTTTCGGCTATGGTTACGGCTATGTGGCCTTTGCCATGCTCAATGAAGATCCCCGCTATGTAAAAGCAAAGTTTGCTCTGGATTTCGAGTCCATCGGCATGAACCTGCATCTTTCCTATTTTGGCCAGTTTATCGAGCTGGAAAACATGCCGGTCTCCATTTCACCGTTTTCCAATCTGCTTGGCCCCATTCATCCCTATCATCACGGCAAGCTGGTGTTAAGCCAGATGCTGTATAAAGAGTATCTTTCCATGGCCATTGGCGGCGAAGTTCGCATGCTGGCCGACAGCGATGATGAAGGTCCTTTCAACCACTCCTTCCATCATGAGTATCTCTCGCTTACGCTGGAAGACCTGCCGGTAAAACATCTTGAATATACCATTCACGCAGACCTGTGGCAGGTGATCGGTGATGATGAGAAGATGATCTTCACCGGTGGCGGAGAGATTGCCTACAACAAACGCAAGTTCCTGAAGGCTTCTGTGGGAGCCTATTACTCCATGTACAAATATGACTATTACCTCAACCTTGATGAGCAAACCGATGTGTACACACTCTATGCCGACGGGAAGTACTATTTCCTGGACTGGCTGTATATGCGGGCCCGCTACGAGATGAACGTCTACGATATTTACGATCATCGCGTAACCGTGACCTTTGGACAGGAATTGTAGGAGGCGGCCATGACACGGAATACTGTTATGAAGAAGTTGTTGGCGGTTGCGGTTATGGCCCTGGCCCTGTACGGATGGAGTTTGCAAGGGCAGGATGGCAGCCCCGGAACCTTTCCCCACGCGCCGCATCTTGAAGACCTGACCTGCACTGATTGCCATGCCACGGCTCAGGAACAGGCAAAACCGGGATACCCGGCGGCGGACTTCTGTGCGGAGTGCCACGATAACGGCATGCCCATGCCGCCTTTGGATGATGGCACAAAGCTGGAGGCCGATTTCAGCCATAAAGCCCACGCAGACCTCGAATGCGCCGATTGTCACGGTGATTTGAAGACCGGTGCGGTGAAAAAGCCCGGGCAGAAAGAATGTGACAGCTGCCATGCGGAAAACGGCGTTGATGCACTCGGCTGCGCCAAATGTCACGCCGATCCGAAATTCGAACCCGCCTATCATGGCGGACAATGGGAGCGTACCCATGGTTTAGCGGCCCAAAGCTATGTGCTGCCGCCCCATGGACGGGAATGCGAAACCTGTCACACCGACGACAGTTGTCGTTCCTGTCATCAGCAAAGCAAGCCCCGCAGTCATAACGGCTTTTGGCGGATGCGCAGCCACGGATTCCAGGCCTCTATGGACAACGAATCCTGCGCCACCTGCCACTACGAAAGCTATTGCATACGGTGTCACAAAGAAACAAAACCCATGAATCATCGCGGTAACTGGAAGCTGCTGCATGGTTTGGCAATCCCCGGCGGTAAAAATGATGTTGGTTCCTGTGGCGTGTGCCACAGCCCGGCGGAGTGCGCCGCGTGCCACAACCAGTAAGGATGGAGGTAACGCTATGGGTAACAATGTAATGCATATCCGGACGCTTCAGGCGATGGTAATCATGGTGTCTATCCTTGCGGTGAGCATGCTTGCCGGGTGTACAAGCGATCTGCCCGATGGTTTCCCGGCTGATGGAAAATATCACCCCGAGAATTTTGTTCAGTATGAGCAACATGGCTACGCCTTTCACCAGGGAGCCCTGTCATGTACCCGGTGTCACGGAGAAAACTATGACGGCGGTGTGGCCGAAGTGTGCTGTACCTGCTGTCATGCGGAAGTGACCGACGACTGGAAGAAGGACTGTACCTTCTGTCACGGTGGCCGGGACAATGACAGTGGTGCGCCTCCCAAGGGATTACGGGATGAAATGGATAGATCCATGGTCGCTGTGGGGGCGCATACTGCCCACGTTTCCGCCAGTGATTCATTCCGCGCACTGGACTGCGGTGAATGCCACACAGGCCATTATACGTCCTTTGTTGATGAGGGACACATTGATGCCGATGGCCGCGCGGAAGTTAAGCTTGGGGCCCTTGCGGGTAACACTGCGGCATACGACCCGGATACCGCCGGGTGCTCCTCGGTGTACTGCCACGGCGGCAAAGATGTAAGCTGGACCTCTGAGGATGCCTTGAATTGCGCCTCCTGCCATGGTTCGAAAAGCAGTCCCGAGGGTCTTTCGGGTAAACATGCCAGCCATCTTGGCGTCATGGACTGCGGCTACTGCCACGGTGATTTGATCACCATGGACGGCACCTTTGCAAACAAAGATCTGCACGCCGATGGCAAAGTATCGGTGAAGCTGTTCCTCGGTGAATACAATGCCGACGAAAAGACCTGTGCCAACAGCTGTCACGGTGCAGCGCCCATAGCCTGGGAAGGCAATGTACATCCCAATGGCTGGGTTGCTCCGGCGCAGCATGCCTTTGCTTATTATGATGCCCCGGATAGTTGTGCTGCCTGTCACGGTGATGACCTGGGCGGTGGTACGTCTGCCGATTCATGTGATGCCTGCCATACCGGCGGTACCGATGCATGGCGGACCAGTTGCGTGTTCTGTCACGGCGGCACCGACAACAACACCGGTGCTCCTCCGGAAACAGTGCGTGGTGAAACCGACAGCAGCCTCAAGGCCGTCGGCGCTCACAGCGCCCATGTGACCGAAGCTGCCTGGCATGCAGGCTTTGATTGCAGTGTGTGTCATGTTGGCTATACCGCCTTTGACGATGAAGGACATATCGATACCCAGGCAGGTGCGGAAGTGGTCTTCAGTGGTGCGGCGGGTGACTCTGGCGTCTATGTTGCCGCCACAGGGTCCTGCTCATCTATTCAGTGCCACGGTAATGGTATTGAGCCCAGCGGTGAATTGCCCTGGACCGGCGCTGTGCCCATGGACTGCAATTCCTGTCACGCCTTTGATGATGATGCGGCCCGCAGCGGTTTCCATGATGCTCACGGTGACTTTGCCTGTGATGTTTGTCACGGGGCCACGGTGGACGGGATCAACAACTTTGTGGACAAATCCCTGCATATGAACGGGCAGCCGGATGTGCAGGTCGTTAGTGGCACGTGGAATCCGGTTGAACGCTCCTGCACAGACTCCTGTCATATAGGAGTGCGGCCCTGGGGCGAGTAGGAAGATTGTAAGTTGACTAACAAGGGCGCAGATGTCATACTGCACCCATACGTACAGGAAAAACGCTTTTTGTGAAACAAACTGCATACTGAGGAGAGACGCTATGAAAAACTCTGTCTGGATCGTGCTGATCGCATTTGTGATCATGGTTGCGGGCACCGTAACAGCCGCCGATGCCCCGGCATCCAAAACCTACAAATCCAAAAAAGGTGATGTGACATTCAACCATGCCGAGCACGTCAAACGCGCCGGTGCGAAAAAATGTAATGTCTGTCATCATACCGCCAAAGCCGATGGCAGCGATGTCAAGGCCTGCGGCACCTGCCATAAAGCCAAGGACGAAACCAAAGACGGCAAAAAGGTGATGAGCAGCAAAAACGCGTTCCACAAGAGCTGCAAAGCCTGTCATAAAAAGGACAAGAGCAAAAAAGCTCCCACCAAGTGCAAGGACTGCCACATCAAGAAATAAGCGGTCACCACATGTGTACACCACGGGAGACGCCATTGGCGTCTCCCGTTTTTTTATGCGGATATGGTAAGATTACTGGACGAAGTGGTTTCATGTATTAGTATACCTGTAGGACCAGTGCGGATATTAATACGGAGTGAAGTGCAATGCCCTCACGTAAACGGGTGACACCAGGGGTTATGACAACGGCGATGTCGCGCTATGGCTATCATGCGTTGTTTGGGGTGTCTATCGTTGCATTGCTGGCATTGGTGTTGTGGTGGGGCATGTTTATCCGCGGCGCTATCGCCAACGAGTTGGGAGCCCTGTACGACAATGCCATGGCCACGGCCAAAAGCCACGCTCTGATGATGGGGCACCAAAAAGAGGTGGAACCTCCCATGGGGGTATTGCAGCGGGACCAGCGACTGGAAGTGGTGCCCTGCGAACCCGGTGAGGGCCCTCATTCCATCAATATGCAGCCCTATTGGTCAGATCACTGCATCCGCATCACCAAGACATATATTTCCGGGATCGAGTACCGTTACAGCCGCCGGTCATTTATGGTCATGGGAGAAAGCGGATTATTGTTTCTGGTGGTCCTTATCGCCTTGTTTATGCTGTACCGTATGATCGCCCTGGAGCGACGCAGCACCGCAGAACTGCGGGAATTCTGGAGCCGCATTACCCACGAAATAAAAACCCCCATCACCGGGATTAAAGCCTTTTTGCAAACCGTGCGGGATCAGCAGTTGAATCGAGACGACATGCTGCCGTTGGTTGATATGGCGCTGCGGCAGGTGGAGCGTCAGGAAATGCTGACGGAAAATATCCTTATCGGTCAGCGTATTTCCCGGCAGGGGTTTGGCGTAAATCCGAAACCCATTGTCCTGACAGAATATATCTATGAATTTCTGCGGGCTCATCGGGTGCTTTTAATGGGGCGTACCGTTGATGTGCGGCTGTGCCCCAAAAGCGAAGAGTGCAGTGTCATGGCAGATCCCGACGCCCTGCGGGTGATTCTGGAAAATTTGCTGGACAATGCCCTTAAATACGGTGGCAGTGATCCCAAGATCAATATCGCCACCCGCCGGGAAGGGGACATGGTTCATCTGCGGTTCAGCGATTATGGCATGGGCTTTGATCCGTCACGGGCCGAAGTCATGTTTGACGCCTACCGCCGCCTGACCGAAGAACTGCCCGACGGGCAGCATGGAACCGGTATGGGACTGTATATTTCGCGGCAGCTCGCCCGTCGCATGGGCGGTGATCTGACCGCAGTCAGTGAAGGCCGGGGAACCGGTGCGACCTTTATAATTTCAATGCCAATGGTGTAGTCATGAGTGAGTATAAAGTTGTTTTGGTAGAGGATGAGGCCCTTATCAGCACCACGGTGCGGCTGAACCTTGAAAAGCAGGGCTATGCCGTCACGGTATTCGGTGATGCGGAAACCATGCTGTCGGTGGTGCATGAAGGCTATTGTGATGCCATTGTGCTGGACATCATGCTGCCGGGTATGTGGGGCGATGCCGCCCTGGAAGAGCTCCGGCGGCGGGATATCAATATTCCGGTGCTGATGCTTACCGCCAAGGGCGATACCGACACCAAGGTAAGCGCTTTTGAACAGGGAGCCGACGATTACCTGAGCAAGCCCTTTGACATGGAAGAGCTGATGGTGCGCATCAAGGCGCTGATCCGTCGCAGTCAGGGACGGCGCTCAAAACGTTCCGCCGATGTTCTGGTGATAAACGGTCACGAGATTGAGGTTGAAACCCGGACCGCACAGACGTTGCAAGGTGAAGTGATACTGTCGGAAAAAGAAGTCAATCTCCTGCAATTGTTTGTGAATAATCCCGGCGCCGTGTTTAGCCGGGCGGATATTCTGGAAGAGGTCTGGGGCATGGACGTTGATCCCACACCCCGCACCGTGGACAACTTCATTCTGAAGTTCCGTAAACTTTTTGAAACCAGCCCCGATGCCCCGGAGCATTTTATCACGGTCAGAGCCACCGGCTATCGCTACGAACCTTAGAATTAGCTGATTCCACCAAAAAAAAACGGCCCCATATGGGGCCGTTTTCATTATCAGGTTTAATCGTACCTTAGGTATAAGTATGTACGCTTTGTTGCGCCGTTGGCAGTGCGTTGACCGCCAGATAGGTGATGAAGATTACCACGACACCGGCGATAAGCACCCAGGCGGCCCGGGAGCGGTTCCAGTTTTTGATAAAGCGCATATGCAGGTACAGCACATAGACCAGCCAGGTGACCAGCGCCCAGTTTTCCTTGGGATCCCAGCCCCAGTAATTGCCCCATGCCGTCTGCCCCCAGAAAGCACCGAAGACCAGTCCGGCGGTCAGGAAGGGAAAGCCCAGGCTGACCAGCTTATAACTGGTATCGCCCAGCATGGCAGCGCGTTTGCTGTGGGTGCGCTCTGCTACAAGATAGCCTACCGCAGATACAAATGCCAGAGTCAGAGCACCGTAACCAAGCAGGTACACCAGAACATGGGGCACAAACCAGGCGGATTGCAGCGCCGGGGGCAGTTCCTTGGTTTGCAGATCCGGCCACACGGCATTGAAAGCCAGCGAGGCGATAATCACGATGCCTGCAAATTGTCCCAGTCCTTTGATGCCCTGCAGCCGTTCGGTGATGATCAGCAGGCTGCCGGTAATCAGGCTGAGCCACACAAAGGTCTCTCCCAAAAACTGGAAGGGAGGACGTCCGAGGTTTGCCCACAGAATACCTTCGTAGCCGATCATCAGCAGCACCGCCACAACAGTAACCCAGAAGCTGGGCACCACCAGTTTTTCGCTAAAGGAGCGCGCAACCAGGGTAATGGAGGCGAGGCCCACCAGCAGGTAGAGGGTAAGGAACAACGGATCGTTGAGAGACAGCAGGCCGATAAGGGTGTGCATCAACACGCCCATGACCAGAAATGCGCCTTCAAACAAACGGGCTTTTTCCATGCCCTTAAACAGTCGTAAAGCCGCTGCAATACCGCCGATGCCCGCCAGACCGAAGCCTGCAAAATACATGATGTGTAATGTATCCATTATGATTATTTCCTCCCTTTACGCTGAAACCATGGGCGGAAGTAGAACTGCCAGAAGATGCCGAGCATCAAAAGCCAGAACCCGAGGAATGCCACGGGGATACCAGGGTCGTGCACCACTTCCAGACCGGAAATGGTGTATGCTCCGCTGGCGTCCTTGCGATAGTTGGACTGATACAGGCGGTAGCCGTCCAGCTCCAATGGATCGTTGACAATAAGCGAATGGGTCACTTTCTCGCCGTTTTGACGGGTTACGGTGACTTCGCTGCGATACACGCCAATGATAGGTGCGATGTTATAGCTGATCAGAATATCATTGAGCATGATGCGGTTGTTGCCGGGTACGGTTAGCTCGTGGGGTGTGCCGTCAACAATCAGGGTTGCTCCGCCGGTATACACCGGTTCACGGTCCGCCCCTTTGTTGGTTTGGGTATGATGAATCTCCTTAACGGAAATATCCGGCAGTTTACCCGGCAACACGCCCATAAAGCTCACCGGTTTGTGGGCTTTGAGTACCGCATTGGCGATCATCTCGCCCATCTGGCCCGGAACAGTGGGTTTTCCCAGAATATACAGCCGGTGCTCCGGCTCTTTGTATTCCACGGAAAACTTGTCCAGTTTTAACTGGAAGGGCAGGGGATGTACCGCGCCGTCCTTGCGGCTGCCATATGAGTTTGCAGTCTGACCTTCATGGATATCAAAGTATCCTTTGTCTCCAAACTGCGCCCCAATAATGCCGCCGATAAGCAGCACGATAAGGGACATGTGGGTCACATAGAAGCCCATGTAGTGAAAATTCAGCGGGCGTTTGATGGTGCACAGAACCAGATTGATGACCAGCAGCAGCATGTTGAACTGATACAGCGCCGAGTGGAACATGTCATCAAAGCCGAAGTCCATGATAAAGCCGCCAAAGCCGCTGCCGTAGCGCTGAAAATAGACCTCCGGGGTTTCGTTTTGCAGCACCAGGGTGCCAAGGGCTGTCAGCACTGCCAGCAGGGCCATCAGAATAACCGCCAGCTCCAGAGACGACGCTATACGCCATATGGCCGCAGACAGCGATTCCTCCCGGGGTTGTGTGCCGGTGTCGTGTTGGGGATCGGGCTTGGTTGCCACGGTAAACACCTCCATGGTTGTTGTGTCGTCCAGCATCCGGATATGTGGCTATACCAAATATCTCCGGAATGCACATCCGTACTCTCACTCTAAACATCTGCTCAATGGGCGGCAATACCCATTCGTCACGGGCCTGTCACAGCAGGCTTGTCCCAGCCTAAAGGAAAGGGGAAATATTTGTCAAATATAAATATATGCGCTTGGTGTTATAAGCTGTGTCGATAGCCCTTGCCACAGGCCCGTCGCTGTATAGCCTTTATATAAGGGACATATCATTCTTGTAAACACGAGGAGCATAGCATGAGTTACATAACCGGCGGGCAGGTGGTTGCAAAGGCGTTGAAGGAGCAGGGCGTAACTCATTTGTTTACCCTGTGTGGCGGTCATATCCAATCCATATATGACGGTTGTCTGGACCGGGAAATTCGGGTGGTGGATGTGCGTCACGAGCAAAGCGCGGCCCATGCCGCCGATGGCTGGGCCCGGGTGACGGGACAGCCCGGTGTGGCGGCGGTGACCGCAGGTCCCGGGGTGACAGACACCGTAACCGCCGTGGCAAACGCCATGCGGGCGCAGGTGCCTCTGGTGCTTTTAGGCGGTCAGGGTTCAACCATATACGGGCCTATGGGCGGACAGGACCGGGGCGCGTTGCAGGAAATGAATCATGTGGAGCTCATGCGTTCCATTACCAAATGGTCGGTGACCGTGCCGGAAACCCGGCGCATTGCCGAGTACATTCAAAGCGCCTTTCGGGTGGCGGTGTCCGGCGTGCCGGGTCCGGTGTTTTTGGAGTTGCCCATCAATATTCTTATGGATTCCGTGGATGACGGTGATCTGGTGACCTTTACCGGATCTCCTACAGTGCCCGCCACCATGGGCGATGTCCGCTCAGTGGAAAAGGCAGCTACACTTCTTCGGCAGGCCCATAAACCGGTGTTGATTGTGGGCAGTCAGTATCGCTGGTCCCGGCATCTGGAGGGACTGGTGGAACTTCTGACGTCCGCTGCGCTGCCAACCTATTTTAACGGTATGGCCCGGGGCGTGATGCAGCCGGATACTCCGGGAGTGTTTCGCCGCAGTCGCTCCAAGGCTTTGCAGGAAAGCGATCTGGTGCTGATATTCGGTACGCCCATGGATTTCCGGCTGGGATATGGCGAAAAGATTCCCACCGGCGCAGAGGTGATACAGGTTGATCTGGACGCCGGGGAAATCGGGCGTAACCGTATGGTGGATGTGGGGATTGCCGGAGATATGGGGCTGGTTATGGGGCAGCTTGCAAAGGTACTCGGTCCCGGACGCCTTACCTGGCCTCAGTGGATGGAAACCGTGCAGAGCCTTGAGGACTCCATGGCGGCGGTGACCAACGATCAGGCGCAGTCAAACGAACTTCCCGTCAATCCCCTGCGGCTGGCGGCGGAAATCAACCGCTTTGTGGATTCAAACACCATTGTTATCGGGGATGGCGGCGATTTTGTGGCATCCGCCAGTTATATGCTGGATGTTCATGGCATGGGCAACTGGATGGACCCCGGACCCCTTGGCACCCTGGGGGTGGGGACCGGCTATGCCATGGCGGCAAAGCTGGCCCGGCCGGATCACAACGTGATTCTGGTGATGGGCGACGGCACCTTTGGCTTTAACGGCATGGAGTTTGAAGCCATGGTGCGGCAGGGTATCAAGGTGACGGGGATTATCGGCAACGACGCCCGGTGGACCCAGATATACCGGTTCCAGAAACAGATGTACGGCGAACACCGTACCGTGGCCACAAAGCTGGCCCATACCCGCTACGACAAGATGGTGGAAGCCTTGGGCGGACACGGGGAATATGTTGAAACCATTGAGGAACTTGCCCCGGCGCTGGAACGGGCCATGCGGTCACCGGTGGCCTCGCTGGTAAACGTGAAAATAGGCTCCACCGACTTCCGGGACGGCTCCATCAGCGTATAAAAATACCTTTTTTATCAATTGAGGGAAGAAATACCTGTCGAAAAGTGTTTTTAAAGACAACCATTATGGTTGAGTTTTGCGGAATTGCACTTACAGTACATAAAGACAACGGAACCACGCAGTGCAGTCGCCACACCGGCGGCGCGGATTGCAGTAACCCTTATGCTGAATAGATTGATGCCCATGGTAGTATTTCTGCTCATATTTTTATTGTTGTACACCGGCATGCATGCCTATGCCTACACAAAGCTGCGGGCGGGTATGGATCTTACCCGTAACGGGAAAATCCTTATCTGGGTATTGTTCGGCTTTATGATTCTGGCGCCCATCATTACCCGGCTTTTAGGCTATGCGGATATCCGCTGGCTGAGCGCCGCCATGGGCTACCTGACCTATTCATGGCTGGGACTGCTGTTTTTGTTCATTGCCCTCAACTTTGGCGCGGATCTCTATCAATGGGGCGTCAAGCTGGTGGGGCTCGCAACTTCCAGCAATCTTGAGCGTCTGCTGCCCAAACCAGGTATGCGGCTGGGGGTGCTGGGCATGCTGGCTGCGGCATTGTTCATTTACGGCTTTATTGAAGCACAGACCATGCGGGTGGAGCATATTTCCATTCCCACCACAAAGCTCAATAACACGGCGCAGCCCATCAGAATTGCCCAGATAAGCGATGTGCACCTTGGCAACATGTTGCGCAACGGCAAGGTGGATCACATTGTGGAAATCATCAACGGTCTGAAGCCGGATATCGTGGTGTCCACTGGAGATCTGGTGGATGGCGACCTGCGGGACCGGACCGACTGGATTGCGTCCTTTAACAAGCTGCAGGCCCCTTTGGGTAAATATGCGGTCACCGGCAATCACGAGTATTACGCCGGTATCGATCAGGCGGTGGAGTTTACCGCAGCCGCAGGCTTTGAGGTGCTGCGGGATCAGACCCGGCGTCCCCACAAGGCCCTGACCATTGTGGGGGTCAACGATCTGACGGAAAAACGCATGGGCAATGGTCATGCCATTGAGGAAGACCGGCTTTTGGCGGATGTGGAGCAGGATTCCTTTGTGCTGCTGCTCAAGCATCAGCCATACATAAACGACGCCTCCACCGGGTGGTTTGACCTGCAGTTGTCCGGTCATACCCACAAGGGCCAGATTTTTCCCTTTGTGCTTATGACCCGTTTTGTGTTTGAAATCACCCACGGACTGGCGGAAGTTGCCAAAGACTCCTGGGTGTACGTCAGCCGGGGCACCGGCACCTGGGGACCGCCGATCCGCCTGCTGGCACCCCCGGAAATCACCCTGATAGAACTGCAGCCGTCCCAAATCATGGCGGTAAGCCAGACAAAGTAAGGGGCAAAAAGCCGCACCAGCATTGAAACGAAGTGAGCCCCCGCAGTTCTCTGAGGTTATCGGGAGGGCTTTGTTTCCAGCGCTGCTATGTAGGAGGCAGCGGAAAATCCCACCAGCACCTTGCCGTTAATAACCGCCACGGGCACCGAGCCGTTGGGGTTTAGCTCTTTAAGGCGGGCTGCCGCAGATGTACTGCGCTCAACGTTGTAGTTGGAATAGCGCACCCCGTGCTCTCGCAAAAACGCCAGGGCCTGTTTGCAGGCTCCGCACCATGATGTTGTGTAAATCTTCACCCGGGCCCGGGGAAACAGTTTTTTCTTTTCAGCTTTTTTTCGGGCTTTGCTTTTTTTGTGTTTGCTCCGGGTGGCTTTTTTACCCTTGTATTTTTTGGTGGACGGCGGGGTGGATGATTCCTGATATACCTTTACATCGGATTTTTTCTCTGTCTGCGGGGGAGGCTGGTCGCTCATGTGAACCACGCCGTTTTCATCCACCCACTGATACAACTCCGCGTGCACCACAGAGCCCAGCGCCAGCAGCACGAACACAATACACACAGGAATCAGCACGTTTTTCATGGCACACCTGTATTCCCTGAAACATCCGGCACCCAAACAACAATGCTTTCACTCATGTCACAAATGGTATCAACTGGCCTTCCGGCTTGTCAAGAAAGGGTGTGGGGGCTATCGGGTCCGGGACTGATGACGCCTGCCATTTCGTCGGGTGCGTGCAAGCATCAGGACGTCCCCTACAACCAGGGCAAGCTCCGGGCTTTGGGAGCGATAATAACCGGGCTGTAGGGGAGGGAAAAATGCCCGCCAATGTGGCGGGCATGCATGTTACCTCTTTTTCTTCATGGCCTTGATCTTCAGGGCCACGTCTTTCCAGCGTTCCTTTTCCACCCGGTCGGCGCTTTTGTGCTCCCGGTCGGAGCGATAGGCCTGCTCGTTTTTCATTTTCCGGTAACTTTCCAGCCTGTCCGGGGAAATTTCTTTGTCGGCAACCGCCTGCAGTATCCGGCAGCCGGGTTCGTGTATATGACTGCAATCGGGAAAACGGCATTGTGCGGCAAGCTCTTCAATATCGGGAAACGTCACCGTAACCCCGTCCTCATCCTCCCAAAAGACGATTTCACGAATACCGGGATTGTCAATGATCATGCCGCCGGTAGGCATCACGATCAAATCCCGGGTGGTGGTGGTGTGTTTACCTTTGCCCACAGCGTCACTGACAGCGCCGGTGGCCTGTATCTCCTCGCCGTACAGCCGGTTCACCAGGGTGGATTTTCCCGCTCCGGAAGACCCCATCATGGTGGTGGTTTGCCCGGTATCCAGATATTGTTCCAGAACCATCAGCCCCTGTTCATCCTCTGAAGAAACCAGATGCAGGGGAACATCGAAGGCAATGCTTTCCACTTTTTCGGCGAATTCCTCCGGGTTGTCGTGCAGATCGGCTTTTGTCAAAATAATGACGGGTTTCAGGCCGCAGTTGTATACAAGGGTCAGGTAGCGTTCAATGCGGTGCAGGTTGAAATCCTGATCCAGACCGCAGACGATAAACACGATGTCGATGTTTGCCGCAATGATCTGCTCTTTTTTGGGCCGGGTATCCTGTTTGCCGCGGGTGCCCGCCAATCCCCGGGACAGAAGGTTTGTTCGTTCCAGTACTTCGTAAATCACCGTATCCTTTACCAGTACCCAATCGCCGGTAACGGGATACAGGTCATTGGTCTGACGCCGGAGTTTTCCGGCTATGGTGGCGGCCCATACCCGTTCCCCGTCGCTGATACGCAGGTTGTTTCTTCGTACCCCCACCACCCGTGCCGGGATATATCCCCTGGTGTTGCGGGATTTTAGCTGTGCCTGAAAAAAGGATGTCCACCCCAGGCGTGAAAGGTGTGTGGTATCCTTGCTCTGTGTGGTATCTGAATTGTGCTTCTTTGCGTTCATTATCGCACTCCGCGGTATAATGCTTTTGTTCGTTACGGTCAGAGCTGCTGTTTGCACCACAGACGGGTGCTACAGCCCACCGATATTTTTTTACTCCACTGAGATTTTGGGGTATGACCTGTTGCTGACTGAAGAAGCACCTGCAGCAGTGGGATTTTGAATGGGACTATGCTTGAGAACAGATCTGCAAAACAGATCTGCCCCGGGCAAATCAGCATGTTGTGCGCAGAGCAGAACCGTGCTCAATCAACCACCGTTGGAGTCGCTTCCCGGTCGGCAACGATTGTCACAATAGCCACTGATGTTCTGAACATAAAAACCTCATTCAATACAGTTAAAGACTGACTCTAACTATGCCATGAACAGGGAAGGTGTCAAGGGGGGATACTGGTCGTGAACAGAAAACCGGTTCGATGAATCGCTGATGCGTCGGCTAAAAAGACTTATCCTCTGAGCACTGGAGTGTTGCTCTGTTTTGCCATGCGTCCCACAGCTTCATCATTCTGCAGTCTGCAGCATCATTGTCAGCACAGTTTTGGTTCCAGAAATTGTGGGCTATCCGGCCGTATGTTTTATACTCACCAGCGTCTCCGGTCATGCGATACCATTCCGAAATCCAGGCGCATGCCTCGCCGTTTTTCCTTTTAATACAGTCCTTTTTTATGGTGGGCTTTACATATTGCCAGCCTGGCGGTTCTTCCGGTGAAACCGGACCGGTATGCCCCAGTATATTGGCAGCCAGGCAATTCATGGATTTTCCCAGGCGGCAGCCATGCTCATAATATGCCAGTGCATCTTTAAACCGGTTGTCATGCAGCAGTGCAAATTGTGCGGCATTGGAGCATCCGACACTACGACCGGCTTCACATGCTTTCACGAACAATTGCATGGCCCTTGCATCATCCCAAATACCAAAGGAGAGCCAGCCCAGAGATGAGCAGGATTTCATGGATCCATTGTCGCATTCTTCCCGGACTTCCGTGTATCGTTCTTCCTTCTTTTCCAGATATTTTTCACGTTTGTGCTGTTCTTCCTGCGCCAGACGGTGACAGCCTTCCGGGAAACCTGCTTCACATGCTTTTTGCGATTCTTCGTATGCCGTGTCTGCAAGGAGCAGTGTTTCCCTGACAAGGCAAGTAGCATCATCGGCGGTAAGCTCCGGTGCCCGGAAGTGGGATGCAATTTCCGCCAGTTTGATACAGCTCATGGCGTCCCCCTTATTGCATTGGTCCAAAAGCAGGGTCTCTGCCTGCCTGATCACCTGATCAACATCTGTAGGTTCAAGCCGGAGGGTGGCATCTTTGCGGATCATCATCAGGGCATCATGGCAGCTTTCCGCTGTCCCGATGTTTTTGCAAAGGTGTACATGAAAATCCAGAGCGTCTTTTTGCGTCTCGAAATTCGTTGCCAAAGACGCATATAGCTCCGCCTGCCGGTAACAGCTGTTCCCGAAATTGTACTTGCATGCCTTGCCCAGATAGTAATCAGCCGAATCAAAGCACACCTCGCCGGCGTCCCCGTTTTCATACACCTGACCGGCAACAAGGCAACCCGCAGGGCTGTCCAGCTTGCATGCTTTGACATAATATGCATGAGCCTGTTCCAGGTCCTGGCTTACTCCGGTGCCCCGGAGCCGCAGGTTGCCAGCCAGCCGGCATGCATATTCGTAGTCCTTATTGCAGTAGTGGTCAGAAAAAAACAGGGTTTTTTCCGGTTGGGGAAACACGCCGTCGCCAGAGCGCAGCATATAGGCCATTTGAAGGCAGGATGTTGGGTTATCCATATAGCAGGCCTTTTTGAAATAGGCATATGCTTCTTTGCGCTTATCGGGATCTCCTGTGAGGACTTCCGCGCGCCTTCCCAGTTCCTTGCATGAGGGGGCATGGTTTTTCTTGCATAACCTGCGGTACATGTTGCCCGAAAACCGGTAGTTCCGATTTCCCCCTTCTCCGGCTTCAATCATTTTGGCCAGCTTGTAACATCCTTCGGACTGGCCTGCGTCGCAAGACATTTTGTACAGGCCCCGGGTCTTTGTCAGGTCTTTTTCAACTCCCATGCCGTGCCGGTACAACCGGGCAAGGCTGTCGCATCCTTTGGGCCATTTGGATGAACATGATTTTTCAAAATACCGGGCCGCTTCTTCCATGTATTGCTTTTTGTCCATATCTTCGTAGTAGGCTTCCCGGTAGGCGTTTCCAATCCGGAAACAGCACCTTGAACGACTCTCTTTACAGCAAAGCCGGTAAGATTCCAGTGCCTCTGCAACGGCCTTGGGCAGGGCTTCCTCTTCTTTTATTTCTTTTGCCGCTGTGTTTGTATTGCCATTGGTTTCATCGGCATTGGCCACACCGGACGGTGTTTGCTCTTCTTCTGGCGTCTTTTCCTCCTGCTCCTCTTCATCGGGAAGAAGGGCGTATTGCCAGGTGCTGTGGAGATTGCGGGCAAAGCTGGTTTCTGGAATCCGGATATGATAGCTGTTGCCTGCGGTATCTTCCGCATCAATGATGCTCTGCTCCGACCAGAAGGACCGCTCATACCGAACCTTCAGCCGTTTTATATCCCGCAATTTCCTTTTGATCAGAGTCTGACGGGTGGCGGCGTCCCTGATGAGCAACCAGTCGCCGGTAAATGCATAGTATGTGTCATAATCCACATAATCCGGGCTGTAATATCCGCGGTAATACACGTCTTTGGCAAAGAGATTGTCCAGACTGGTTTCTTCGCTGAGGATGCTGTCCGATGAAAAATAACTGACATACTGCCGGTTGAATGAAATATCGGTGACATAATAATCGTAGCAACTGTATACCGCCAGCATCAAAGAGAGCGCTATGCCTGCAGCTTCCGGCAGGTTGCGGGTAAGGGGATTGCCTCCTTTGATGCCTGGGAGCGCTTCATGGCGGGCAAACAGCGTTTTGTTAAGATTCCACAGGTATTTTGCCATAACAAGAAGTGCGACCCCGGCATCGATGTTGCTGTGATATGCAAGCTCCCTGTCAATGCACAGCAGTGCGGCAAAGGCTTTGGCGCATATATAGGCTAACAGCATTATGCCTGCGCTGCGGCTGCCAAAGGCCATGGCGACCCCAAGCATCAGTGCCAGGATGCCCGGAAGGAAAAAAGCAAAGGTGATATTGTGGTTGTAGTTCAGGGGATTTTCGGGAATATAGCCAAAGGAATATACCCACAATGCCAGACAACACACCACGGCAACAATCAGAATTTCCATACGGGGCAGGGGAAGAGGGGATTCCGGTTTTTGCGGTACAGCGGCAGAAGCGATCCGGTGATACCGTATGGTCGCAATAGTTCCCCGGGCTGAATAAAAAAAGCAGGTCAGAATAATGCCCAGCCCCAAAGCGTTTTCGAGATTATGCAGATTGAAATCAATATCATCATCGAACAGAGTCGCCCAGAAAAGCGCCACAATGAAGCCGGTCAGACCCAGGGATACAAGACGACTGCGCTGATAGGACCAGCCAATAATGGACACGATAAACAGCGTGAACATGGTGATAAAGGCTTCGGTATCCTCAAAGGGATCATCAAGCCATTCAAATCTTTCGGCAAATGTCACCAGTACAACAAGAATAAAGATGCCCAGCCCGGCCTTCCACCCAAATGTTGCGGTTTTGGCAATGGCCCTTAAATCCTTTTGGGCTGGCTTCGGGGCGTGTTTCTTCAGCACGCGCATTGCCTTCCATCCCAAAAGGAGCAGCAGGCAAATGCCAAAGCAAAACAACGCGGCGGCGCTGGCGGGTAAACCCTGCACCGGAATTGCCATGATCTGACCGGCAAGGGCAAGAAACCATAAAAGCGCAAGCAGCGGCGCGGCAAAGATTTTTTTCCTGCAACATTCCACCGTAAGCGCCACCATGGGGACAGCAGAGTAGAATATGAATACTTTTTCGGTATAGTAAATTTGCAGGACATCAAACAGAGGCTCTCCCAGCATGCCGGTGATGAGGCCTGCGGGCAATCCGATGACTGCGGCGGCGCATGCCAGATACACCAGGGTTTGAGCCTGGGAGAGCGACATGAGCCGTTCTGACGCGGGCAGCCGGTGATGCCTGAAGGACGCCACCATGGATTTCCATGTGACGTATGTCAGGGCAGGCATCACCCAAAATGCGACAATGGCCCCGCTGGTGTCGGGAATGCTCAGATTGTTGAACTGCGATTTCGGCAGTTCATGCAACAGCACGCTCACCAGCACAAGAAACGTCATAAACAATATGGAGAAACCGGCTCTGCTTTGGTTCCAGACTGCGTATAAAAGCAGCAGCAGTAATGCGGCAACAATCACCGTAGGTATATAAAAATCGTTGTTGTTTTCCACATAATCCGTGGTGTCGGTTATTCCTACAGCAAAGAACAGTATGGCCAGAAGGCTGACCAGCAGTGCGGTGTTGCGCATATGGCTTTTCTCAAGGGCCATGTCCTTGTCCGGGGTTCCGGTTTTACCCGGAGCCGTATTGCGGATAAGCCGGAACACCCTGGCCGTCATAAAGGGAAGCGCAAAGAGGGTGAACAGCAGGGGGACAACAGAGGCGTCCACGAAATGAGGGTCCTGCAGGGAAAGCAGGTTAAGGGAGCCCATGACTGCTGCAGCCCAGAGCAGCAGGATGGCGGGTATGATTTCGTTCCGAAGATATCCGGCAAATAAAACTAACAGCAGGGGCAAAATCCAGGCGGAAAAATGGTCGTCGGCATCAGCGTGTTCCGTAATGAAGAGCGACACTTCACTGGTTAATACGACTCCCAAAAGAGCCAGGGAGAACACATGTTTGATATTGGTATTTCCAAAAGCTGTGTGCTTTTTACCGCGATCAGCCTGCTCAGGGGTCATGGAGAGAACTTTCGTCAAAATGCTTGTCGGTCCGTGGAATCAATACGCCTTTTTGCCCTGTTTTGATTGTATGTTCTTATATTCAACAATTGTGACGAATATGTCAACAGATAATCCCGGTCAGCCCCTTTTACAAAAGCACTTTTCTCCTGATTTCCTCGTATTCCCCCACACCACACACCATTTTCAGGAGGTTTTGTGCCGGTTTATGCGCTGAAGAATGTGGTCGGCGGCGTACAGGGACACGGGCCCCATGGCGATACCCATGCCAAGGGAAAACAGGACATCGCTGAGGTAATGAGCGCCGTACATCACCCGGCCCCAGGCCATGACACCTCCCCAGACAAGGGTTACTGCCGCCAAAGCGACGCAGGCTCCGTATCGTCGCAGCAGATACAACTGGATAACGCAGGGGCTTAAAATCATGGCTATGGCTACATGGCCCGAGGGAAAGGCAAAGTCGCCCAAACCCGCAGACCAGCTGTAAAAGGGGGTAAAGTTTGCCGCGTCCGCCTCAAGGTGCAGCGGCCGGATGCGCCCGCTTAGAAGTTTCAGGACGTTGGTAAGAATGGCGGGATGCAGTAAAAACTGGACCAGCAGCGCTGCCGAGGCTCGGGTCAGATGGGGCCGAAGAGTTCGCTGATGCTTTGAGGTAAGCAGAAATGCGGCGGCAATCACCAGCACCGATGCGGGTTTGCGGCCCCAGTGCTGAATAAACCCACCAAAGGCCGAGTTCCATGACCCCTTTAAAGACAGGGCCACCGAAAGTTCCACCGGGGTCACCGCCAGCATCAGGCCAAGGGTCATAAGCAGCCACAGCCCGGCCCATATCCATATCCACCGACCGTTAATGCCGTTGTATTTCTGTATGACGTTGTGGTGTTGGTTGTTCGTATGCATCCCTGTCCTGCCGCAGTCAAAGTGAGTTGATACATCGAAGTATAGCCTGTTTTCCGCGCAGATCAACCCCCGTTTTTACTTGCCTTAAGGGTTTGGGATGTGAACAATGGAATATATCGTAAACAAAGCAGCAGAATCATAACCAGCAGTACCGACATGCCGGGAGTATCCCATGCATCGTTTTTCTTTTCTGTGTGTTGTTGTGGTGGCAGCGCTGTTCCTGTGGGCCTGCAATACCACTTCGTCGGAGCCGGTGCTTCCCGATGGCGACAGCGTTGATATTCCTGAGGGCGACGCCCCTGACAATGATCCTGCCGACCCCGATCCCGACCCGGAGACGGATGTAGTCACTGATGGCGATGCCGAACCGGACCCTGAGCCCGACATTCCAACTGAGCTGGATGGCACTGAAACAGAAGCAGATGTCCCCGCAGAAGAGCCGGAAACAGACCTTGAGCTTATCGAAGAGTCTGAACCGGACCCGGATGCCGATGTTGAGCCGGAAACGCCCCAGGGCGAGTTGTATGTCTCCAACGGTATGCCCTATATTCCCGGCGGCCTCAACGTGGAGACCATCAACCTCGCCAAAAATGAGCAGGGGGCTCCGGTGGACATGCTGATCTTTGCGCCCAAAGAAGACGGGGAATACGCCGTGGTGGTGTTTCAGCACGGATTTTTGATGGCCAACCACTACTACACCAGCGTGCTGACCCATCTTGCCAGTCACGGATTTATTGTGGCGGCCCCTCAGATGTACACCCCCGGCGGTCTGCCCATTGGAAAGCCCAACGCCTACGAGGAAGCCCTTACCGCGCTGTCGGTCTACGACTGGCTGCCCACTGCGCTGTCGGATATCACCGGGCTTACCGCCCGGCATGACCGCACCGGACTGGCGGGACACTCACGCGGAGGTAAGGTTATTTGGATAGTTCTTAAGGGCGATCCATCTTACGCACAAGCCGTGGCCGGGGTTGATCCCGTGGACGGTACCGGCGGTCCGTTGGGTGGCGAGGTGCGGGTGGTTGACGGTGATTTCGGCTTTGGCTTTCCCTCCTTTGTGCTGGGCACCGGCAAGGGGTCGGAGCTGTATCTGGGCCAGGCCTGCGCCCCCATCGGTGATAATCACGAGCGGTTTTACGATGCCAGCGCATCACCGGCGTTCCATGTGGTTGCAACGTATTACGGCCATAACGACATGCTGGAGGACCAGCCCTCGGGCTGCGGGCTGGAGTGTACCTCCTGTCCCGGTGGCGACAGCCGCGCTCCCATGCGAAACCTGACCGCAGGCATGCTGGTGGCCTTTTTCCGGGGGGCTTTACAAGGGGTTCCTTCCTCCTTTGACACCCTTACGGACATTGATGCCGCACCGGTTGTCATCACTGCGGAGCAAAAATAATCTGCCTCATTTTGAGACATTTGTAACAGTTAATGTGTGTGCTCTTGACATGGGGACAAATCCGACACATCTTATCCCATGACGATTGACGTCAGCAGCAGGTAGATACCTTTTCGATAATGTAGCAGACCGGGAACGCAGCTTTCCCCGAAAACCAAGGCATTTCCGGTGTGCACCTTTCAGACGGGACGATATCCATGGAAGAGTCTTCCAGAGCGCAGAATGTAACCCATATCAACCCCGCCATCTATTTTGAGCTGGTGGAGCAGGCCCGGTCAATTATCCTGAAAATGGACCGGAAGGGCCGGGTGGTATTTGCCAATAAATACGCCCTGGATCTTTTTGGTTATGGGGCGGATGAACTCATCGGCCAGCCGGTGGTGGGCACCATCGTTCCAAAGACCGACAGCTCCGGAAAGCAGCTTTGCGAGGCCATTGCAAATATTTGCGAAACCCCGGAGCAGTATCTGATGCACGAAAACGAGAACATCACCAAATCCGGGGATTCCCTGTGGGTGTTGTGGGCCAATACTCCCAGTTACAATACCGACGGCAGCCCCGCCGGGGTGCTGTGCATTGGCCACGATATCACCGAGCGCAAGCAAACGGAAACCGAGCTGAATTATCTCAGCACCCACGATCCGTTGACGGATCTGTACAACCGCTCAAAGTTCGACATGCTGATGGAAGTGTCAAAGCCGCCCATGAGCATTGTTATCGGCGATGTTGACGGCCTGAAGCTGATCAACGACAACCTGGGGCATGCAGTGGGTGATGAGCTCTTAAAAAACTGCGCAACGATTTTGCGTTCATGTTTCCGTGACGGTGATGTCATCGCCCGCATTGGCGGCGATGAGTTTGCAGTGTTGTTGCCCACAGAAACCCTGACGGTTCTGGAGAAAACACGGGAGCGGGTGGTCACCATCACCCGGAACTTCAACCTGGAACATCCCGACAGCCCGCCCATCGCCATGTCTGTGGGTTATGCCCGCTACGGAGAGCACGGGGGAAACAGCATGGAGCTGTTTACCGTGGCGGACCGTGACATGTACGCCCAAAAGGATGCCCAGAGGGATGCCTCCTACGACGCCATACATCGCTATATTCAGGAAATGAAAAACAGGGAAGGCTAAAGAGGATTACAGACGTATCTGTGCCCGGGCAAAAATATGATGCACCGGCATGGATACATCCGCTTTGGCGCCCGGGTCCCAGGTGGGAGCCGTGGTCATGTCATCGAACCAGATACCCTGCCACAACACTGACACCCGGATATTATAGGGGAGATAGCCGTTGATGCCTGCGGTTACTGCCCACACATGGCTGTCGGGCAGCGGGGCGTAATCCGCACCGCCCAGGGTTTTATTGCCGTCGCCGTAGTTGAAGTATTCGCCCCGGGCCGCAAGCTCGATGCCGGTGACGGGCCCGCTGTCGCTGCGCTCTCCCCAGATATGGCCCGATGCCTGCACATACCAGCCCCGCACATGGTATTCCTGTAGATTGCCCACCTGTCCGGTGGTCTGGAAATCCGTGAGTTCGTCCCGTTTTTGGCGGATATCCTGATACTCGGCGGCAAGGCTCATGTAGCGGTTAACCCAGGAAAGTTCCGCGCCCCAGCGAAGCTGCTGACCACGAATTGAGGGCGGGTCGGCAAAGGTAAAGCCCGCCATGGTTCTACCCCGGAAACCGTTGCGCTGCGGTCCCAGCCCCCAGGTAACGGAGCCGCCCAGTCGCAATTGGGACACCGCCGGATGCAGCCCCACAAAGGGAGCGATTATCAGGCGGGCGGCCACATCGGGAACTTCGTTGACGTTTACCGCAATATCGCGGCTGCCGGTGACAGCGCCTGCGGCATAGCAGACCCGGCCTTCCCAGGCCTCTCCCCGGATGATCAGGCCGATATCCTTGAAATCCTTGGCATTGCCCGCAATAAGCGGGGCTTCCATGAGTTTGCGGTCCGGCAGAGAGACATTCTGTGCCAGGCCAAAGGGCACCCGCTGGCGACCGATGCGCAGCTTCAGTTCCTCAAAGGGCGCATACTGAAACCATGCCTCCTGCATTTCCACCGCCGAGGTGCTGGCCTCCACATCCAAACGCAGCGACAGGCTTTTTCCGTAGCCATAGCGCAGGCTGATGCGGGCCGCCCGAAGATTGAAGGTGCTGTGCCACGAAGTATCAAAGCCGCTTTCATGCCGGGGAAAACTCATCAGGTCGGTGACAATCCAACCCGCAAGCCCCAGATGGTGGCTGGTTCCCAGAGTCCACTCCAGCGTTGGCAGACGCAGCGCAGGGGCATTCTCCGCCGGAGCTGCGGTGTCGCTTGCAGGAGGATCGGTGGCAGGAGCTTCTGCTGCCATGGCGGGTAGCCACATGCACAACAGTCCCCACACCAGCAGCGCCCGACAAAGTTTCATGGCTTATTCCGCCGGTGAAAGCACCATCTTCCAGGCGTCTTTTACCCGGAAGGAATGGGGCAGTTCCTGGCTGGGTTCAAACACCACCTTGCGGATACCCGGCTCAATGTAACCGTTTTCAATATTGGTCCAGGTGGCGAATCCGCCAAAGGTATAGCCGTCGGTGCCGTAGACCTGATAGCGCCAGGCCGAAGGATCGTCCACCATATCCAGGCCAACGATTTCCTGCAGCCGGGCCACGGTGCGCACCGTGCCGTCGTCGTCAAACTCCAGGGTGCTGTAGTCGGAAAGATGGCGGTAGATAATGGTTTCGCCCTTGTGAATCTCAAAGCAATCCGGCTCTGTCATGCCGTCGCAGGCTTCATGACCACCCACCGGCGGCCCCTGATCAACATCACCGTCCGCCGGGGCATCGCTGCCGTCGCCACAGGCAATGCTGAACAATGCAGTGAGGACAACCAGAACCGCCAGGGTCGGAGTATGCCGCAGCATGTTATTCCGCGATTGCATTGGCCACTCCCTGCAGCACGATGACATCCTTTACCCGCCAGCAGCATTCCTGGGTGTCCCAGGCTTCTTCGGAAACAATGGCGCGGTTGTCGGGTTTCATGCAGGTATGGGTGGCGTTTTCGTAAGGCATCAGGTTGTCGTCGCCGTTGGCGAATCCATCGTTGCCAATGATGCGGTAGGTGTAGGCGTCGGCATCGGTGATGCCAGCGGCCTCGAACATGGTGGTCATGGGAACCATGGGCTGCAAACCATCCTCGGGATGCTTGTAATCTTCCACATCAGTGGTTGCCAGGGTCGTAACATCAATGGCGGTGCGGATTTCACCGGCGATCATGATAACCGTGGAGTCGGCAATGGGGCTGACTTCAATGGTGCCGCCGTCCATGCCCTTGGCCTTCATGAATTTGGGGAAATTAACGCTGTCATCCCAGCCGATACGCACATAGGTGTTGCCTTCGTCATCGGTTTCCCAATACAGAAATCCGTGTTCCATCTCGCCGTAATAGGGCAGGCCGCCTTTGTCGCCTTCCAGTTTGTTGTCCAGAATACTGAAGCCGTCATTACCCACAAAATTGTAATGCATGTTCCAGGGGGCATCCAGGGCCACGGTCTCGATAATGCGTGTCAGGCGAATGGCGTCCTGATCCTCAAAGGTGGTGGTATCAAGAGTGGAAAGGTCGATTGTGTGATCCTGACCATTCACCGATACGGTAAGGCTTACCTCCCAGGTGTTTTCGTTGCTGTCGCCATCCACCGGCGTGTTATCGCCATCATCGCCGCAGGCAATGAAAAAACACAGGGAAAACAGAATCGCCAGCGCCACACCCGTTACACCGTTTCGATGCATGATACACTCCATAAAATCTTTGTTAAGGGTACCGAAAAAACATATCAGAGCCCTTTTTTAATATGCCAATAACCTCTTGTCAATACGGGATTTTTATCGGAAGAACCGTCGGTGCGGGGTAAACACATTTGCATGGGGTGCCAAAATGTGCTAAAAAAAACATACTGGCTTGGTATTTCTTAAATCAGGCCACCGATATCAGGAGGAAGTATGTCCTACAACGGAGTGAAAGTTTTCAGCGCCACCATGTTCCGGGACCGCCAGGAACTGGGGGAGCGTGTTTCAGACTGGATCAGCAGACATCCTGAGCGCACCATCAATAACGTGGAAACATTGCAAAGCAGCGACAAAGCCTTTCACTGTCTCACCATTATTGTGTTCTACACTGAAGAACTGTAGTTCGTATTCTGATTATTCCCGTCAATCGTCAATAATCGAATCCAGGGTCTCACTCAGGGATTGCATGCTGTAGGGTATGGGCATAATGCCCGTAAACCCATACTGTCGGTATTCCCTGCCCACGGGATCGTTTTCTCCGCCACAAAAAGCGATTGCCCTGCATGAAGGGTCAATGGCCTTCAGATGGGTAACAGTGTCCAGACCGTCCATGCCATGATCAACCCGTACATCCAGAATGGTGGCCACAAAGGGTTCTCCGGCCCGGCTGGCTTCGTGGTACAGTGCAATGGCTTCATTGCCCTCCCGGGCTACAGCTACATCATAGCCCATGGTTCGCAGATGTTTGCCAATCACTTCCCGGATGGCCTCTTCATCGTCCATCAACAAAATACGCCCTGCATGCCTGTCTAAGGATGCCATTAGAACCTCCTGGGTCCTGCGCGTCTCTACCACCTACTGCGTGTTTGATATATCCTGCTGTAACGTCCGAAAACAAGTTAAGCATATATGAAGGGGATTGTCAAGACTTTGTTACACGATCCTACACGGGAGCCATGCCTTTGGAATACTCGCGGAAATCATAATTCAATAGTCTTGTTAAGGCTTTTACTGCGCCGCATAGATTGCGTCTGAATGTCTTATCTACTTATTGCGTCAACCTTCCTGTGCCCTGGTGTTACCCGTTGTCGTCAGGTTATGGATCAGACGGCTGAGCTCTTCCAGCTGATAGGGCTTGCTGATAACCCCGGAAAATCCGTATTCCGCATAGTGGGACATCACCGGGTCGTTGAAATAACCGCTAAAGACAATGGCCTTCACATCGGGATTATGCTTCCGTATTGCGGCAATGGCCTCTTTCCCTCCCATGCCGCCGGGAATAGTGAGATCCATAATCACCACGTCATAGGCCTGGTTCTGCTCCAGGGAAAGACAATACATCTCCACCGCCTGAGCGCCGTCGCCGGTTACATCAACCTGATACCCCAGCAGTTCAAGCTGGGCAGTGGTGACATCCCGGATATCCGCCTCGTCGTCCATAAGCAAGATGCGGCCTTCCCCGTACCACAGGGAACCTTGTTTTCGTTTTTTATCCTGAGTGCGGCTTGTCTCCGCAGGCAAATAAAACGTAAATGTGCTGCCGTTGCCGGATTTGGTCTCTACCTCGATATGTCCGTCGTGTTTATCGATGATGGAATAGGTGGTGGCAAGCCCCAGCCCGCTTCCCATGGGTTTGGTGGTAAAGTAGGGATCAAAGACCTTTGGCAGGATGTCTTCGGGGATACCCACGCCGGTATCCCGGATCGCCACCCGCACATAGTTGCCCTTATTAAGTCGGGAGTGCTGTTCGCCGTGAATGGTGGCATTTCGCATGGAAACATGCAGCGAGCCGCCGCTGGGCATGGCCTGCTTGGCGTTGATTACCAGGTTGTTGACCACCTGGCTGATCTGCCCTTCATCGATTTGGGCAGGCCACAGGGGGGATTGCAGATCAAAATCGCAGGATATGTTTGAACCCCGCAGGGCAAATTCCGTTGATTCCTTTACCAGTTCAGCTACCGAGGCGGTCTTTTTAACCGGTGATCCCCCCCGGCTGAAGGTCAGCAATTGTGTGGTAAGATCCCGGGCCCGGGTCAGGGCCTTTTCCGCTTCGCTCAGACGATGATGGGCATCGTCATCTTCGTGCAACGGCAGTTTGGCCAGACTTATGTTACCCCATATGGCGGTAAGAATGTTGTTGAAGTCGTGGGCAATGCCGCCGGCCAGAATTCCGATGGATTCCAGTTTTTGGGCTTGCAGGAGTTCTTCTTCCAGTTTGAGTTTCTCGGAAATATCCCGGGCGATAAACAATGTGGCTTTGCGGGCGGGAAGCGGGGTAACCCTGATATCCGCCGGAAATGTGGAGCCGTCCTTTCTGGCAAGCATCAATGGCTGATCAATAGGGGCGGTGCGGGGTTCAGTGGAACGCAGAAGCTCCCGTGCCATATCCCTGCTTTGAGGAGCGATAAAATCTATGGTGTCCCCGGGATATTCCATCATGTCCCCGGGGCTGTCAAAGCCATGCATCAGCGCTGCCTGACGGTTAACCATTTCAAGGGTGACCTCATGCCCGACAATGACAATGGCGTCGGGACTGGTTTCAACCAGTTGCCGGTACTGCTCCTCACTACGTCGCAATTCTTCTTCAGCCTTTTTTCGGGCGTCGATATCCCGCACCGTGGCCTGCACCCGTACTTCGCCGTCAATGACAATCTTGTGCAGCCGTACATCAATCCAAAAGGGGGTGCCGTCAGCGGCAACCGAACGCCACTCTGCAAGGACATGTTCCCCGGCGGCGGCCCGGTGTATCAGTTCCGTGGCTTTTTCCAGGGTATAGCCCTCATCTGTTTTGGAAAACGCGTCAATGGTGACGCCGTACAGCGACGAGGTGGTGGTTTTGAACATGCTCAGGGCAATGTCATTGACTTCCAGCACCACACCGGATACGGGCTCATGAATAAATATTGCGTCGCGGCTGGAGTGAAAAATCGTGCGGAAGCTCAGCTCCGAGCGCCGCAGCTTTTCCTCTTCCTGCTTGCGGTCGTCAATATCCCGCACCACCGCCAGCACAACCGGGCGTCCGGCAATAGTGGCGCTGCGCAGATTGACCTCCACCCAAAACTCATTGCCCTCGTTATCCTTTGCCTGCCACTCCAGTATCTGGGTTTCTCCGGCGGCGGCTTTGCCAATCAGCTCCATGGCCAGGGAGTTGGCATCTTCCGATGGTTCAGCCGCAAAGCGGCCCTTAGGCAGGTATGTTTTCAGGTCATCGAGGCTGCAGCGGTACATTTCCAGAGCTTTTTTATTGGCGTCCAGAATCTCCCCGCTGGCGGCGTCGTGCATGATAATGGCGTCGTTCACCGCGTTGAAAATAGTCTGGTAATTGCCCGCCGCTTCCTTTACCGAAGCCTCAGCAGCCTTGCGTTCACTGATATCCCGGCTGATGCCCAGCACTGACACAAAGCGACCGTCAGGGCCTTTAATAGGGGTTAGCCAGGTGTCCAGCCACAGGGGACCATGGGGAAACATGGCCCGGCTTTCGCTGTACAGGGATTCACCCCGCTCCAGCACATTGGCAAGCCCCGCCATATAGCGTTTTGCAAAGGAATGCCCGAACAGTTCCGTGATGTGTTTGCCCACCACCTGATTGGCGGTGGCGTTGAACATGGATGCGCCGGTTTTATTGATGTATTTCAGATAGCCTTCGGCAGTGATAATGTAGATGGCATCGTGGGAACTTTCCGCCAGGGTGCGGTAGAGATACTGGCTGTCCCTGAATGCTGTAACTGCACGTTTTTCCTGGGTAATATCCCGGGCAGTGATCAGTTGCAAGGCCTTGTCTTCTATGGTGATGTTCTGCGCGGTGATCTGCATGCAACAGCCGCCGTCGGGCTTTTCCACCGTGATTTCGTGGTTGTGTATTACGGCTGCCCCCTGGGGTTCATCATCAGGATGCCAGCCCGGCAGAATATCTGCGACCGCTTTATTGCGCAGTGATTCCGGTTGCTTCCCAAGCATGTTGGCAAAGGCCCGGTTAATGTCCAGAACCATGCCGCCGTCATGCACCATGACGCCAAAGTCAACGCTATCACACAGTTGCTGATAGAAAACTACAGGAATATCATTTCGTTGCATAAAATATTACCGTCCTGCCGCCCGATGAAAACTGCAGGGCCCTGGGTGTTTAAACGTGCTGGTATACTTCTGTCCTTTGGCGCATTCTGCCAGCGATTGGCAAAAAATGCAAATCCCCGCCATCGTTTTTTTCTTTCTGCCTATATCTTGCTTAAATCAAAGAGAAATTCAAGTGACTCGTCGATTTGCTCCGTGGACTGCTCGTGGGCCATATTCGGGTATACCACCAGCCTGGCGGCAATGTTTTGGCCATGGGCACGGGAGATAAAAGTGCGGGCGAGTGTAAGCCGCCGGGAATCCTGTTGCCCAACGGAAACCCTGAATTGTGTCGGTATGTTACGGGAAGGAAAGGTATAGCTGCCCGGCGCGTGTATGGCCACCCCTTTGACCAGATGGGGCCGTATCAGGGCGTAGCGGTGAGATACCTGGGCTCCGGCGGAAAAGCCGTACATATACACCCGGCTTGTGTCTACCCCTTCATAGGCGGAAAGTTTCTCCAGCATGCGGTCCAAAGCCCTGCCGGACCAGACCTTAGGGTAGTGATAACTCCGGTTGTTATTAAAATCGTTATCGTTTTTGGGAAATGTCGGAGCAAGAATAACCATGCGTTCTTTGTCCGCGTTTTTGCGCCAGCCCCGGCCCATAAAATTCTTGCCGGTGCTGATGTATCCGCCCACGCAAATCAGCACGGGCATGCTTTCTCCGGGTTCGGGGTAGGGGATGTAACTATGGAATGTTGCTGTGATTGACCGATGGCTGAGGACCGTCACCTGGTCGGTGATAACATTTTCCGGCCAGGGTTCCGGGGGTAAAATGCCAAAGGACCGAAGTGAATACACAATGTCCTCGCCCTGAACATACCAGACAGCGGCGGCCAGAACAATAATTATCAAAAGGGGCTTGATGCGGGATTGTGAATTGGAAATCATGGAAACTCCTGTAAAAACAGTTTGTTACTGCAAAAAAAAAGACGCGCCGGGTTGTTACATTCCCGGGATGGACACTGCCTATATCTGCCTGAGATGCATAAGGAATCGCATGGAGTCGTCGAACTGGTCTGCTGACTGATGATGGCTCATGTTGGAATATACTTCCAGATGAACGGCAATGCCCTTTGCCAGGGCTTTTCTTACGAAAATGCGGGCGTTTTTCAGTCGCCGGGAATCGTTTTTACCAACGGAAATCCTGAATTGTGTCGGTATGTTACGGGTTGGGAAGGTGAAGCCTCCCGCAGCGTGGGCCGCCACCCCTTTGACAATATCGGGGCGCAGCAGGGCATAGCGGTGAGAGACCTGAGCCCCGGCGGAAAAGCCGTACATGTAGACTTCTGTGGCATTAACGCCGGCATGGGCGGAAAGTTTCTCCAGCATGCGGTCCAAAGTCTTGCCGGACCAGGCCGCAGGGTAGTGATAACTCTGCTTTTTTCCAAAGTCGCCACCGTCTTCGGTAAAGGCGGGAGCCAGAATCACAAAGCGGTCGCGATCCGCGCGGTTGGCCATGCTGCGCATCATGTACCCCCGGCCGTTGCTGCCGTACCCGCCGATAAAAATCACCACCGGCATGCGCTCGCCGGGCTGTGGAGGCGGTATGTAAGCATTGAATGTTACTGAGTTAATTTGAGGTGCATGCGCCGGCACCGTGTCGGTGATGATGTTTTCCGCCATGCCTTTGGGGGGCAGGACGTTAAAATAGCGCAGGGAACCAATGATTTTATCACCCTGAAAAAACCAGACAGCGGCGGCCAGAACAATAATTATCAGCAGGGGTTTGATGCGGGACGGCTTATCCGATTGCATGTAAAACTCCATGAAAAACGGCTGGTTATAATGTTTGTACGGCAACCCTCGGTGATGGCGCTGTGATGAGTGTACTAAGTGTATACTACACTAAAAGGGCAGCTTTGTAAAATGCTTGACCTGGTTTTTTTAAGGATTACAATGTTTTTTACGGGCACGACCCCCGGGAAAAGGAGCGTTCACATGATGGGTATATCCACGGAACCTGTTGTTTTTATTGAAGGATTAAACGTTGATCTCTGCGTGGTGCGGCGCATGGACGCCCCCCGGTACATCCAGTGGCTTAACGATGCGGAAACCGCTTCCTTCCTTAATGCGCATCTGCCCGTAACTATTGAAAAAGAATTGGAATTCATGGATGGCATGCTCAAGGCCGACCCCACCAAAGACATCATGCTGGGCATCTGGCACCGGGAAAACGGCGAGCTTATCGGCAACATTGGCCTGCACAACATTCACCCCCGGGACCACCACGGCATGATGGGAATCTTCATAGGAAACAAGGACTTATGGGGCATGGGCTATGGCCGCGAGGCCATGATTATGCTGCTGCGATACGCCTTTGAGACCCTGAATCTGCACAAGGTGTGGCTGAGCCACTGGGACCATAACGAACGGGGCCATCGCGCGTATGTTGCCGTAGGGTATAAGGAAATCGGCCGTTTTCGCAGCCATCGCTTTGTGGCGGGCCAGTGGCGGGACGAGGTGCTGATGGACATCCTGCGGGAGGAGTTTTTTGCCATTCACGGGGAGTAAAAACGGCCAAAACCGCTACAATAAGATAAAATACGCTCGGGAACTTCTCGGGACAAAGGGGTCGATTTCTCCTGCCGCAATTTCGATTTCACGGGGCACAAGTGCCGATTTTTTGCTATATATCGTTTTTATATAGATAATAGGCCATTTTTGGCTGCGTCATTTCCCGAGACGGGCCCGTGAAACCCGATTTTTTGACCCTTCGCGGCCCGTGTTTTAAAAAGTGCGTCCCGAGGATTTTGAAGCAAATACGATGTTCTGGTGATTATTTCCTGCATTTAAAACGACGATGACG
>Ga0070728_10000852_pt1 | contig 53068 bp, 54 predicted proteins | sample tdDd471_FD_66723 | JGI IMG/M metagenome (GOLD analysis project Ga0070728, IMG submission 66723) | Marine sediment microbial communities from the Atlantic coast under amendment with organic carbon and nitrate - tdDd47.1 | ecosystem: Environmental > Aquatic > Marine > Coastal > Sediment | place... | reverse complement strand
TCCTCGTTCACCGTCGCCATCAGCATCCGCAGGTTCGGCGAATCCGGCGGCAGCATGTAGGGGGTGACCGTCCGGCCCAGCTCGATATTCACCCCGATCATCGCCACGGTCGGCAGATCGACGCCGCCCACATCCTCCGGCGCGTCCAGTCCCCACAGGCCCAGCTCCCGCGAGCGGGCATCGATGCGCGCCCGCTCGTCCGGGGTCAGCGCGATGCCCTCGCCGCGCACCTCCCGCGCCAGCACCTCCGGCTCCAGCGGCATCAGTTCGTCCTGAACGAACCGCTGCACCAGGTCCTGCAGCATCCGATGCTCTTCACTCAGTTCGAAATCCATCACGTGTCCTCCCCAGCAAGTTGCTGATCCTGAAGGGGATCGGATGGGGCGGCAAGGGCATTCCCCGGGAGACCCCGGGTCCCGTCCCTGCCGCCTGACCATCCGACGACCTCAGAACATCATGCGTGCGCCAATCACCAGAAAGGCCGCACTCGCATCCTCGCCGGCCGCACGGACCAGATTGGCGCTCTGGCCGAAGGTCCGCTCGTAGTGCACTCCGACATAGGGCGAGAACAGCCTGTCGATGACGTCGTAGCTCAGACGCGCGCCCACCTCCAGTTTCGGACTGAACGCCGCCCGGTCCAGGGCGAGGTCATCCACCAGCGGTACATCCAGCTCGATGCTGGGCACGAGGATGATCCGGTTGGTGATCAGCCCCTCATACTCCACCTCGAAGCGGACGGACGGGTGGTCGGAGACGAACAGGTCGGCATCGATCTCGAACCACTGGCGGGTCAGGCCATGGATACCGATGACACCGTGCAGCCTGTCCGGTCCGCTGGCCGTATCGAACCGCACACCCGCCACCCCGTCGAAGAAGTCGGAGATCGGAGTGGAGAGGCGAAACTGGTTCTCCAGAGTCTCGAAGGACTCCTCCTCCAGCGCATATTCCCCTTCGCTGCGATAGACGAAACGCAGTTCGTCATTGCCGTAGAAGGCATCCAGATCCCAAGCGGCCACATCGGTGTCCCCACCGACCCGGTATTCCGACTGCTCCACCTGGATGCCCCAGACGTTCGGTTCAGCAAGCAAGGGAACCCCGGGCAACAGAGCCGGGACAAGGAACGCGACAGCAGAAAGCAAATGCTTCATCGCCTCACCCTCCCGACTTCATGCTGGCTGCGGCGGATGCCGTGTCAGGACCGCCCTCGACCACCACCTTCCGGAACATCCCGGAATCAGCGTGGTAGGAAAGATGGCAGTGGAACGCCCACTGGCCCGGCGCATCGACCTCGGTCTCCATGTAGACAGTCGTTGCCGGGGCAACGCTGATCACGTGTTTCACCGGGTTCCACTTGCCACTGCCATTGTCGAGGATCGACCACATGCCATGCAGGTGCATGGGGTGGGTCATCATGGTGGTGTTGACGAACTTGAAACGTACCCGCTCCCCGTAGGTCAGGCGTATCGGGTCGGCATCGGCATATTTCACACCGTTGATCGACCAGATGTAGCGTTCCATGTTGCCGGTCAGCTTCAGCTCGATCTCGCGCGTTGCGGGCCGGTGCTCGTAGAGTGGCTTCTGCGCCTTCAGGTCGGCATAGGACAGGAACCTGCCTCCGTCGGCCGCTTCGGGACGCAAGCCACTGCCCGGCGCGTAGAACGGATCGGCGTGGTTCATCCCGTCTTTCGGCATGGAGCCATGACCCATCGCGGCGTGATCCATCGCGCCCTTCGGCACGGAACCGTGACCCATTGCGGCATGATCCATCTCGCCCTTCGGCATGGAACCGTGACCCATCGCGGCATGATCCATCTCGCCCTTCGGCATGGTGCCGTGACCCATCGCGGCGTGGTCCATCGCGCCCTTCGGCATGGAACCGTGACCCATCGCGGCGTGGTCCATCGCGCCCTTCGGCATGGAACCGTGACCCATTGCGGCGTGGTCCATCGCGCCCTTCGGCATGGAACCGTGACCCATTGCGGCGTGGTCCATGGAACCGTGGTCCATGCCGGCATGACCGGCCATGTCGCCCATGGTCAGCAAGGGCGGTTCACGGAGTTCCGGAACATCGGCGGCCATGCCCTCACGCGGTGCCAGAGTGCCGCGCGCAAAGGCCGTCCGCCCCATCGATTCACCATAGATCGTGTAGGCGCGATTCTCCGTCGGCTGCACGATCACGTCATAGGTCTCCGCGACGGCAATGCGGAACTCGTCAACCACGACCGGCTGCACATTGTTGCCGTCGGCCTGGACCACGGTCAGCTTCAGCCCCGGAATGCGGATGTCGAAATAGGTCATCGCCGAGGAATTGATGAAGCGGAGCCGCACCCTCTCGCCGGGCCGGAACAGGCCGGTCCAGTTCTGCTCCGGGCCCTTGCCGTTGATCAGCGGGGTGAAACCCTGCAGATCCTCGACATCGGTCGGCATCATGCGCATGTCGCCCCAGTCACCACGGTCCCGGAGAGCCGCATCGACCCCCTTCTCCTCCGCGTCATCGAAGAAGTCGAGCAGGGTGCGCTGCTGGCGGTTGTAGTAGTCCGGCATCATCTTCAGATTGCGCATGATCCGGTCACCCGAATGCGGGTGCGCATCGGCAAGCTGGACCACATATTCACGGTCATGGCGGAAGGGTTCCCGGTCCTTCGGCTCGATCACGATGGCCCCGTAGGCGCCATCCGGTTCCTGAAAGCCGGAATGGCTGTGGAACCAGTACGTCCCGCTCTGTGTGATGGGGAAGCGATAGGTGAATGTCTCCCCCGGTGCTATTCCGGGATAGCTGATCTTCGGCACCCCATCCTGCTGGTAGGGCAGGATCAGCCCGTGCCAGTGCACGGATGTGTTCTGGTCAAGGTTGTTGGTCACGTTGATCGTGACCGCCTCCCCTTCCCTGAAACGCAACACCGGACCAGGACTGGTCCCGTTGAAGCCAACGCCGGAGCGGCTGAACGCGCCCGTATCGATCTCGACCGGATCAACGGTCAGGTTGTATTCCCCAGCCGTGGCACTGCCCATGAGGGCCAGCGCCAGACCGGTTCCGAGCATTGCGGCCCGGAACGTGGTTGTTTCTGACATCACGTATTTCCTGATTTCTGGATTGTGGCCTGCGGTTCAGTGCGACAGGTGGATGCGACCCACCATGCCGGACTGGTAATGGCCTGGCACATTGCAGGCGAATTCCAGCGTGGCATGATCCGGAAAGCGCCAGATGATCTCGCCGCTCTGGCCTGGCTCCAGCAGGACACTGTTGGGATCATCGTGCTTCATGCCGTGTCCGCCATGATCCATCTTCCCGTGGTTGATCCGGTCCGGCTCCAGCACACCGCTTTCCATCATGCCCATCATTTCCGCCTGATGCGCCGCATGCATGGTGGCTGTGCCGATGTTGAACTCGTGAACGAACTCGCCGCGGTTGACGATGGTGAAACGCACCGTTTCGCCTTCCCGGATCTTCAGTGTCTCCGGCTCGTAGAGATTGTCATGCATGGTGATGCTGATGGTTCGGCTGACATCGGCGGCCTCGCCGGGTTTCCCGATGTCCGGCCCCTTGCCGTGACCGTGTGCGTGGTCACCGGCAGCAAGCGCAAGTGACGGAACCGAGGCGATAGCGAGGGCGAGGGCGCAGGCGCGAAGTCGTGTCTGTGTCGACATGGAATATCTCCTGAAAAACAGAATCGCGGCCCCGGATACCGGGACCGGTGGAATTCAGTTCAGGAGTTGGCTCGTGGAGGCGGCGGCTGATGCGCCGGCATGCTTGAACTCAACCGAGGCAGGCGCGAAGCGTCATGGCTGCCTGGAACACGACTGCCATCGGCAACGGCACCGGGCGCAATTCCCGGCGTGCAGATGCCATGGTCACAGCCCCCGTCGCCAACGCACATGTCGCAAGCCATGCTGCTGTCCGACATCGGACCGGATGCGGTATCCATCTGGCTGTCGGCCATCCCGGCATGTTCGGCATGGGCCGCAGGCGTCGCCGGTGCTGCATTGCTCTGGCTCGCCAGTCCACACATGGCCGACGCGCCGAAGCCGGTGCTGAACAGCATCGCAAGCACGGTCAGGGCCGTGAGCGCCAGTCGGAATGACCGTGTGTGAACCATACCGGAAAACATCGGACCGCGCTCCGCCAGTGTCAAGTGACCAGCCCCGTCGCTGCCGATCAATCCCGCGTCATGGTCCGTCGGCTGCCGGGTGCAGGGGGCTGTTCCGGCGCACCGGCAAAGCACTGGGCAATGGACATCCAGTCGGTGGCGTTCGGTCCGGTGACCTTCAGGCGCGTGTCGGCAATGTTGCGGACCTGCGTCACGACCTGGCAGAATTCCTCCGCCGGGCCTTCGATCAGTTCGGTCTCCGACGGGTCGTTCCAGGTCCAGAGTGCGCCGGACGGGGCGGTCAGGCGGAGGTGTGGCGCGGGGCTCGGTGCTTCCAGGCCGCGGACCTTGTAGGTCCAGCCATGGGTGTTCACCCCCAGCACGGCAATCGACTTGATCCGGTCCTCGTTCTGCCGCACCACGCCCAGCATGTCGTAGACTTCCTGCCCGTGCGACCAGGTCTCCATCAGACGCGCGGAGATGGAAGACCGCACGCTCATTGACGGTCCGGCCCAGGGGACCCGTGCCGACGGATCGGCGGCGGCAAAGCGGTCCGCCATGCCCTGATAATAGTCACGCCAGGCGGTCGCCAGCGCCTGACCGCCGATACCGTCGCGCCAGTCCCGCTCCATGTCGCCAATGCTGCCCCCGGCATCCCGGCGGCGGATCACGTCCTGCATGAAGGTCTGGAACCCTGCGGCATCCGTCAGCGACAGGTCGGCGGCCCAGTTCCACATGTGCAGGTGCCCCAGCACACGATTGATGGTCCAGTCCTTGAATGCCGTCGGTTCATCGAAGGCACTGTCGGGCAGATCGCTGACCAGTTGGTAAAGCGCGTCACTCTCCGCGCGAAAATCCTCAGCCTGTTCCAGCATTTCGTTCCTCCCCCATCACGATTGCCATGCGGCAGACAGCATGCCGGGATCAGCCATTTGTGCAAGCCGCCACGACGCAATCCCGTCTCCGGCTGCTTCGGATTCACGCCAGATTCCGCGAATCGGTGCGAATCAGATCGATCCGACATCCTGATTAACCTGCCCTTAAGGCGCGCTGTGTCAGCCTCCGACAATCGCTATGAACAGGGCCGGATGCCGACCATGCAAGCGCAGAAACTGAATCGAGCCTTCAACGGCTTCATCGACAGCTGGGTTCCCGCCACGCTGATGAACGATCGCAATTCGGCGCAACGTGTCCGGATGTTCGTGATCAGTCATACGCTGGGGCCGTTTCTCGGCCAGACGATCACGCTGGCGTTGCTGCTGCTGGACCCGGAACCGACACCGCATGTCTATGTTCTTGCCGGGTCCATCACCCTGTTCTGCATCTTCCCACCGGCGCTGAAGATCAGCAGCCGCCATTTCGATGCACACCTGTGCTACAGCGTTCTCGCCCTGCTATCGGTGATGAACCTGATCTTTGCGGTGCTGTGGGGGTCGTACCACTACGCCGGAATCAGCTCGCCGTTCCTGGTCTGGCTGCTGGTGGTGCCGCTGCTGGCCTTCTTCTATCTGGGCTCCAACCCCGTGGCGCGGAACTTCGTGTTCGGCATGACCGGCTCCGGCCTTGTGGTGTTCTACCTGCTGTACCAGTTCGGCGGCGGCTTCCCGGAGCATGTCGAGAGCAGTGCGCTGGTGCCCATCGGCATCATCTCCATCATCTGCGCCATGGCCTATGTCACCATGATGGCGGTCTATTACGCCAACGTGGTCGATTCCCAGTCCGAGCTGCTGGCGGAGATCGAGCGTCACCAGTCCACCACCAGCCAGCTGCTGGAAGCCAAGGAAGAGGCGGAGCGCGCCAATGGCGCCAAGTCCGACTTCCTGGCCAAGATGAGCCATGAACTGCGGACCCCTCTGAACGCCGTCATCGGGTACAGCGAGATGCTGCTGGAAGACGCGGAGATCGACGGACGCGGCGAGGATTCAGCGGACCTGAAGAAGATCAATTCCGCCGGCAAGCATCTGCTGGCACTGGTCAGCGAAGTGCTCGACCTGTCGAAGATCGAGGCCGGCAAGATGGAGCTCTATACGGAGGAAGTCGATCTCGACGGCTTCGTCAGCGAAGTCGCCTCCACCTGCCGCCAGATCATCGCCAAGAACGCCAACGAACTGGTGATCCGCCGCTCCAGCGACCTCGGACGGCTGGAGTGCGATGCCACGAAGCTGCGGCAGGCCCTGCTGAACCTGCTGAGCAACGCCGCGAAGTTCACCGAGAACGGCCGGGTCATCCTTTCGGCCCGGCGTGAGCGGATCGACAATCGCGACTGGGTGAAGATCGAGGTGCAGGATACCGGCATCGGCATTGCGCCGGGCCAGATCGGCAACCTGTTCCACAACTTCTCGCAGGCCACCCCGTCGATCTCGTCGAAGTTCGGCGGCACCGGCCTCGGCCTGTCGCTCAGCCAGAAGCTCTGCCGCTTCATGGGGGGCGACATCACGGTCGAGAGCACCATTGGTGTCGGTACGACCTTCACCATCATCCTGCCAGCCACGACACGCGCCCTCGCAGCCGTATCGACGCCGAGCGAGGAGACCGTGTCGCAGATCCCGTCCGAAGCTTCCGCCAAGATCACACCGCTGGAACCGGTGAGCGCACGCAGCGGCCAGGACGGGCAGATGCAGACGATCCTGGTGATCGACCCGGACCCGTCGGCGCTGGAAATCATGGAACGCTCGCTGCAGAAGGAAAGCTATCGCGTCGTGACAACCGAGCGCGCGAAGGACGGTCTGGAGATTGCGTGCACCCTGCAACCCGATGCGATCATTCTGGACGTTGCCGTCAGTGACATGGATGGATGGGAAGCGCTCGGTTCACTGAGTTCGCAGCCGGATACGGTCGGCATTCCGGTCATCGTGCAGTCCATCATCGATGATCCGCGCAAGGGCTATCAGCTCGGCGCCGCCGCTTTCCTGGTGAAACCGGTTGAACGTGAACCGCTGCTGGAAACCATCAGCCAGGTCTGCGACGAGGCCGGGTTTCCCGGCAATGAAGTCCTGGTGATCGACGATGACGGAACCGCATCACGGTCCACCGCGACCGCCGCGCGGGAAGCAGGCTGGCACGTGACCATTGTTCCGGATTTCGGCATCGGCCTGACCCGCGCGCATCAAGTGCAGCCTGATCTCGTGGTCGTGGACAGCGACAGCATCAGCGCAGGCCTGGTTGCCTTCGTTGACGGGCTGAAGGATCTGGATGGCATATCCATTCTCGTCCTGATCGGAAGCGAGGCCGCCCCGACAAGCGCACTGACCATACCTGGAACCGCAAAGACCATTTTCAATGCCAGTGACCGCGATGACGTCCGCGCCACCGCTCTCGCCATGCTGGCACGCACCGACGACTTGCCCGAGCAGTCGTACAAGAAGGAGGCCGCCCATGGCTGAGATTCTCCTCGTCGAGGACAATGAGATGAACCGCGACATGCTGGGCCGCCGCCTGGAGCGTCGGGGGTATTCCGTGATCTTCGCTGTAGACGGCCCGGGCGGGGTTGCCGCAGCGAAGGACAAGCGCCCCGATCTGATCCTGATGGACATTGCACTCGGCCAGATGGATGGCTGGGAGGCGACGCGGCTGATCAAGACGGACCCCGACACGATGTCGATCCCGGTCATCGCCCTGACCGCCCATGCGCTTTCCAGTGACCGGGAGCGCAGCGCGCAGGTCGGCTGCATCGACTTCGATACCAAGCCCATCGACATGCCGCGGCTGCTGCGGAAGATCGAAGCCTGTCTGGAAGGGCGCGCCGTCTCCGCCGCCTGAATCCTGCACCTTCGCGACAACCTCCCGCGGCGTATGAAGCCAGGGCGCATGCTGTCTGGCTATTGCCTCCCGGACATGATTGCATCGGAACAGTAGGAAACTGTTCCACGAGGGCGCACGCATGAAGACCGCTGACAGTCGGGACGATGTCCGGCACATGCGCCATGCGCTGCGGCTGGCACGGCGCGGCCTTGGTCGCACCGCCCCCAATCCCGCTGTCGGCTGCGTCATCGTTCGGGATGGCCTGACAGTCGGTCGGGGGTGGACCGCACCCGGTGGTCGACCGCATGCCGAAACCTCCGCGCTGGCTCAGGCCGGAGCCCGCGCGGAGGGCGCCACGGCCTTTGTCACGCTGGAACCCTGCAGCCACCACGGACAGACCCCACCCTGTGCCCGGAGCCTGGTCGATGCCCGCGTCGCCCGTGTCGTCATCGCCATGACCGACCCCGACAGTCGCGTCGACGGACGGGGCATCGCGATGCTGCGCGATGCCGGAATTCAGGTACTGACCGGCGTCTGCGAGACGGAAGCGCGCGACCTGCAGCATGGTTTCGTGCTCAATCGCACCGTGGGCCGCCCCCTCGTCAGCCTGAAGGTCGCCAGCAGTCTTGATGGACGCATCGCGACCGCAGCCGGTGAAAGCAAGTGGATCACCGGGGCGGAGGCACGCGCCGCCGGCCACATGCTGCGCGCGACGCACGACGCCATCCTGATCGGCGCCGGAACTGCCCTGGCGGATGATCCGGAACTGACCTGCCGCCTGCCCGGCCTGGCCGACAGGTCACCGATCCGCGTCGTGCTGGATCGCCACCTGCGCCTGTCACTCAGCGGTCGGCTCGCCCGATCCGCCGCCGGGATTCCCCTGATCGTCTATGCCGATCCAAGCGTCGATCCGGACCGCAAGGCCGCACTGACCGACGCCGGGGCCGACATTCGCCATGTCGCGACCGACCCGTATGACCGCCCCGATGCCAGGGCCGTCGTGGAGGATCTGGCCCGCAACGGTGTCACCCGACTGCTGCTGGAGGGCGGTGGCGGCATCGCAGCGTCCTTCCTCGCCGCCGGGCTTGTGGACCGGATCTTCTGGTACCGCGCCGGACTAACCATCGGCGGCGACGGGCGACCGGCGCTGGCACCACTGGAACTGGACCGGCTGGCCGACGCGCCGCGCTTTCAGCGCATGGCGGCAATACCCCTGGGTGATGATCTGCTGGAAACGTGGCGCAGGCAGGCGTAAAACCCCCAGCAGCTTCAGTCGGGCGCCTGTGCCTGATACATCATGAACAGACGTCCAGGCTTGGGAGGAGATCGCATGTTCACCGGCATCGTCACCGACATCGGCCGCATCCGCGCCATCGAACCCCGGGGCGACATGCGCCTGGTCATCGAAACCGCCTTCGACATGGCGACCGTGGACATGGGCGCTTCCATCGCCTGTCACGGCATCTGCCTGACGGTGGTCGACAAGGGACCGGGCTGGTTCGCGGTCGATGTCAGCCAGGAGACCCTGGACCGCACCGCACTGGGCCAGCTGGCGGTCGGTTCACGACTGAACCTCGAACGCTCGCTCCGCGTCGGTGACGAACTGGGCGGCCATATCGTGACCGGACATGTGGACGGCGTCGCGACCATCGAGGTTCTGGAGACCGTGGGCGACAGCCGCCGCTTCGTCTTCCGTGCCCCGGCCCAGCTCGCCCGTTTCGTGGCAGAGAAGGGCTCCGTGGCGCTGAACGGGGCGTCCCTGACGGTGAATTCGGTCGAGGACGCAACCTTCGAGATCAACATCATCCCGCACACCCAGTCGCGCACCACATTCGGCGATGCGAAGGCCGGGGACCGGGTCAATATGGAAATCGACGTGCTGGCGCGGTATGTGGCCCGTCTGCAGGACACGGTCGCAAGCTGACGGCCACTCAATTCTCACGTTTCAGGATCAACGCATGTCATCGGAATATACCCGCTACCTTTCCTCCATCGAGGATGTCGTCGAGGATGCCCGCAACGGCAAGATGGTCATTCTGGTCGATGACGAGGACCGGGAGAACGAGGGCGATCTCTACATCCCGGCCCAGTTCGCAACGCCGGAGGCGGTCAACTTCATGGCCAAGCACGGGCGCGGCCTGATCTGCCTGTCGATGACGCAGGGCCGGGTGGATGAGCTGGGCCTGTCGCTGATGTCCCAGAACAACAAGGCCCGGCACCAGACCGCCTTCACCGTGTCGATCGAGGCCAAGGACGGCATCTCCACCGGCATCTCGGCGCATGACCGGGCCCTGACGATCCAGGTGGCCATCGATCCCGCCCGCACCGCCGACGACATCGTCACACCCGGGCATGTCTTCCCGCTGGTGGCGAAGGATGGCGGTGTACTGCGCCGCGCCGGTCATACGGAGGCGGCGGTGGACATCGCCCGCATGGCCGGACTGCACCAGGCCGGTGTGATCTGCGAGATCATGAATGACGACGGGACGATGGCGCGCATGCCGGACCTGATCAAGTTCGCGCAGTTCCACAACATGAAGATCGCCACCATTGCCGATCTGATCGCCTATCGCCGCCGCTCCGACAAGCTGGTGAAGCGCAGCTACGAGACTACGCTGACCAGTGACTTCGGCGGTGACTTCAAGCTGGTGGTGTTCGATTCGGATGTTGCCTACGCGGAGCCTCTGGCGCTGGTGAAGGGCGACATCACGGGCGACGAGCCGCCGCTGGTGCGGATGCATGCCTATGACCCGCGCAACGACCTGTTCGGCGAATCCGGCGGCAGGGCGAAGCAGCTGGAGCAGGCCATGCGCATCATTGGCGCGGAAGGCCGGGGCGTGCTGGTGTTCCTGCGGGAAACCCGTGAACTGCGCATGTCGGAGTTCCTGCAGTTGCAGGAGGAAGGTAACGTGGCGCAATTGCGCGAACTGCGCGACTATGGCATCGGCGCGCAGATCCTGACCGATCTCGGGATTTCCCGCATGGTCCTGCTGACCAACTCACCGAAGAACGTTGTCGGGCTGGAGGGCTATGATCTGGAGATCGTCGGCACCCGCCCCCTGAAGGAAGATTGACCATGGCCGGACCGCACCTGCTGATCGTCGAATCCCCCTATTACGAACATATCGCCAACGGGCTGGCCCAGGGCGCCATCGCGGCAATCGAGAAGGCCGGTGGCAGCTATGACCGCCTGTCCGTCCCCGGCGCGCTGGAAGTGCCCGGTGCCATCGCCATGGCGGAGGCCGCGGTGGACCGCGGCGACCGTACCTATGACGGCTATGTCGCGCTGGGCTGTGTCATCCGCGGCGAGACCCTGCACTACGAGATCGTGTCCAATGAGTCCGCGCGCGGACTGATGGACCTGACCATCTATGACGGTGTCGCGGTCGGCAATGGCATCATCACGGTGGAGAACGAGGAACAGGCCCTCGTCCGCTCCGACCCGGCGCAGAAGGACAAGGGCGGGGATGCGGCGCGTGCTGCCCTGCGCATGGTGGAGATCCGGCGCGAGCTCGAAACCGAGTCATGAGCACCCCACGCAGTGGCAGGACCGGCGGCAGGGCCAGCAGCCGGACCAGTGCCGAGGACCGCCGGAAACGCAGCACCGCACGCATGCATGCGGTGCAGGCGGTCTATCAGCTGGAACTGAACGAAGGCCGTGTCGCCGATGTGGTGGCGGAGTATCTGGATCATCGCCTGGGTCAGGACATCGACGGGGAGGAACTGCTGCCCGCCGACCGGGACTTCTTCCAGGACCTGGTGCTGGGGACCGCCGACCGCCGACTGGAACTGGATACCATCGTCGAACGCTCGCTCAGCCTCGACTACACCATGGACCGGCTGGAGACCCTGCTGCGCGCGCTGCTGCGTGTCGCCGCCTACGAGATGCTGGCGCGGGTCGATGTGCCGGCCAAGGTCGTGATCAACGAATATGTCGACCTGGGCGTCGCCTTCTTCGCCGGGGGCGAGACCGGACTGGTGAACGGCGTGCTGGACCGCATGGCCCGCGAGATCCGTCCCGGCGAGATCGGGGACCGGGCGCGGCGGTAGTTGGCGGAGCGGTTTCGGTGGTCCCCGGCCTGCCCTCTCCCCCTCCCGACCACCCATAAGGATGATCCCGTGGGTGGTCGGGAGGGGGAGAGGGCAGGCCGGGGTCAGCAAACGACTCAGGAGACTCCACATTGACCATCGAGGGCGGAGAGTTCGGGATCATCGCAGACCTGCTGGCCCCGCTTGCTGCCGGGGGGGCTTTCGGCCTGACCGACGACGCCGCGCTGCTGCCGGAACTGCCTGCGGGGCAAGGCTGGGTCATGACCAAGGACGCCATGGTCGCGGGCGTCCACTTCCTGCCCGACGATCCGCCGGACCTGATCGCGCGCAAGCTGCTGCGGGTGAACCTGTCGGACCTGGCCGCCATGGGTGCGGTGCCCTGCGGCTATCTGCTGGCCTGTGCCTGGACGCCAGAGACCACGCACGACTGGATCGAAGGCTTCGTGACCGGGCTTGCGACGGATCAGGCGGAGTTCGGTATCGGTCTCTATGGTGGCGACACCGTTTCCACACCGGGGCCGCTCACCCTGTCCCTCACCGCCTTCGGAACCGCTCCGCGCCGATCCCTGCTGCGCCGCAATGGCGCGAAGGTCGGGGACGATGTGATGGTCTCCGGCACGCTCGGCGACGCCGCACTGGGCCTGAGGCTATTGCAGGGCACACTGGACGCCGCGCCGGAGCATGCCGTCTTCCTCGGCCAGCGCTACCGGCTGCCGCAACCGCGCACGACACTCGGGCCGGCACTCGTCGGCCTGGCCGGCGCCGCGCAGGATGTCTCCGACGGGCTGCTGGCCGACCTCGGCCATATCGCGCATCACTCCGGCGTCGGCATGGAGGTGCATCTGGAACTGCTGCCCCTCTCCGTCGCCGCCCGCGAGTGCCTGGTCGAACGCCCCGACCTGGCGCAACTGCCGCTGAACGGCGGTGATGACTACGAACTGGTCTTCACCGCACCACCGGCATTGCGGGAGCGGATCATGGAGACAGCCGCGACGACCGGCACCCCCGTTACCCGCATCGGCCGCGTGGTCGAAGGCAGTGGCGTCAGTCCCTTCGCCGCCGGTCGCCCGCTGCCGGTCAAGGGTCAGGGCTGGCAGCATTTCTGAGGCCGCAGGGGAACAGCCTTAAACCTTTGGAGAGATTTCCGCCCTACCCTCTGCATTCGTCACTTTCTGGTGGATGCGGAGAGCTTGTCCAATGAAGAAGATCGTCATCATCGGTGCTGCGGTCCTGCTGCTCGGCGGCGGGGGCGCGGGTGCGTTCATGATGATGGGTGGCGATGACGAGGCCGCGCATGGCGAGATCGCGATGCCGGAGATCGTGATGAGCAAGGATCCGGTCTACCTGCGCCTCGACGGCCTGACCGCCCCGATCATGAAGGGCACCCACGTCCGCCACTACATCTTCCTGAACATCAGTATCGAGATGGTGGACGATGGCGCCCGCGACGATGCCAGCCCGCTGAAACCCCGCCTGCACGACGCCTTCCTGCGCGAGTTCTACAGCAAGACCATCGCCCGCGGCGACGGCACCATCGATTTCGCCAATGTCTCCAAGCGCCTGACCAAACAGGCCAGGAAGGTGCTCGGCGAGGACCAGGTGGTCACCGTCCTGATCACCCGTGCCATGCGCGGCGCGGGCTGAGCAAGACATCTGCCTGATCGTACCTGCACGATGGCATTCCCCTTCCCGCTTGATGGGGGAAGGTCGGGATGGGGGTGAGTCGGCGAGGCCGAATGCGCACCCAAGGGGGTTCGAAAGCCCGCAGCTTCACCCCCCCCTTCGACCGCTGCGCGGCCACTTCCCCCTCAAGGGGGGAAGATGGTGCACCAGAACACTCCAACACCTGATGGCAGCGGGCTGATGCCGCAATGAAGCAGTGGAACGATCTAGTAGACGGTCAGGTACCGCGCGCACATTTCCTCCGGTGACAGCCCTTCCAGCACAGCCAGTTCGCCGCGCTTGTGCGACAGGTAGACATCGCGAAATGTCTGGCCGAACCATTCACTGACGCAGCCTTCTGCGGCGAAGGCCTCCAGCGCCGCCTCGAGTGATGTCGGCAATCGCGTGATCCCCATCCCGGCGAGTTCCGACGCGTCCATCGTGCTCAGGTCCGCCTCCGTCACGGTCGGCGCAGGCAGGTTCCGGGCGATGCCCTCGGTTCCGGCGTGGATGATGGCCGCCAGTTGCAGGTAGGGGCTGGCGGCGGCATCGCAGGCCCGGACCTCCAGATTGAACTGCCGCGCGATGGCCAGGGGATCGAGCGCGGTTACCGGGCAGATGCGCACCGATGCCTCCCGGTCCCGCAGTCCGAGGTTGTTGAACGCGGCACTCCAGCGATGCGGTGTCAGGCGCAGGTAGGAGATCGCGCTGGGCGCCAGCAGCGCCAGGATGCCGGGCAGGAAGGTCGTGATTCCGGCCGCAAAGGACGCGGCGAGCGCCGACAGGCCGGTGGCGCTGTCCGGATCGTGGGTCGCGGGCTGGCCATCCGCGTCGTTCAGGCTGACATGGACATGGACCCCGTTGCCGACACCCGCCGGGTCACGGATCGGGGTGAAGCTGGCGCGCTGGTCCCGCTCCCGCGCCGCCACCCGCACCAGTTCGCGCAGGATCACCGCCCGGTCGGCGGCGGCGAGGCCGTCTGCCGGTTTCATCGTCACCTCGAACTGGTCGGCGCCAAACTCCTTCATGAAGGTATCCGGGCGCAGGCCGTTGCGCGCCATCAACTGGAAGATACGCCGTCCCATCGCCGCACCGGATCGCGCCCCGGCCAGCGAATAGGAACTGCCGCTGTCGCCTGCTGCCCCGCCGCTGACCTGAAACTCATGCTCGAACGCCACCGTGGTGGTCAGTTGCGCCACGTCCTGCAGCCGCTGCAGCGCCGCCTTCAGGATCGACCGGGTGCAGCATTCCCACGGTTCCCCCGCCAGCGTGCGGATATCGCCCAGCATCACATGCTCCACCGGGTCGCCGGTCCGGTCGTGGATCACCCAGGCGGCGGTCGGATCGGGGATCAGGGCCAGATCGCCCAGCGCGCCGAAGGGGCTGTCGGCAATCACGTCGAAACAGGTGATCTGCACATTCGTCGGTGTCCAGCCGACACCGCGCTGCAGGCGCAGCGGCAGATCGCTCTCCGGGAAGCCCTTGCCCCGCACCTGCCCGGCAATGTCGGCACAGCAGGCCATGATGATCTGTTCACTGCTCGTCATGCCCACCCACTCCAACACTTTCATCCGGTTGCGGGAAATCATCCGGGCGGCGCATAGTCCTGTCAAATCGGGAGGATCGTTGACCGGCGCTCTGTGCCATCCCTCTCCCCCGCCCGGCCACCCACGGGAGTAGCCTTACTGGGTGGCCGGGCGGGGGAGAGGGATGGCACAGGCCACCAGAAAACCAGAGGAAGACCGATGCTGACTGCCGACGACCCAGAACCTGTCCTGTTTCAGGGCTCCGCGGGCGGGGGCGAGATCCTGCTGACCTGCGAGCATGGTGGACGGCTGGTGCCCCGCGCGTTAGGTGATCTGGGCGTCAGCGCGGCGGACATGCAGCGCCACATCGCCTGGGACATTGGCGCGCTGGCCCTGTCGCAGGCCCTGCTGGCACATGTTTCAGCCCGTCTGGTCAGCCAGCGTTTCAGCCGCCTGGTCATCGACTGCAACCGGGGCCCGACCTCCCCCGACCTGATACCCACCGTCAGCGATGAAACGCATGTTCCGGGCAATCGCAACCTGTCGCCGACCGACGTCGGGGCGCGGACGACTGCCATCCATGCGCCATTCCATGACCGTATCGCTGCGGAGATCGCGCGCGACCGGCCCCGCCTGCTGGTCTCCATCCACAGCTTTACCCCGATGATGGGGCAGCAGCGACGGCACATGCATGCCGGGTTCCTGGCCAACCGGATGCCGGAGGTGGCAGAACGCTTCAGGACCATGATCGGCGCGGCGGCACCGGAGCTGGTGCTGTCGATGAACGAACCCTACACGGTCGATGACATATCGGATTACACCGTGCCGGTGCATGGGGAGGGCAATCGCCTGCCGCATGTGCTGGTGGAGGTGCGGAACGACCAGCTGCAGGACCCCGCAGGCATCCGTCGCTGGGCCGAGCTGCTGGCCATCGCGATCAGGGATATGGAGGCGGGAGAGCCATGACCCACGACCACCCGACAAGCCGTGACCTGCCGCTGGTACCGGCCCAATCGGCATTGCTGTTCATCGACGTGCAGAATTTCAGCGCCGATCCGAAGGGCGGCGAATACGAAGGCATGGACCCGACCGATTTCGAGGAGAAGTACGGCTGGTACTTCCGCCACTTCACCGGGGAGACCCTGCCCAACATGCAGCGGCTGCAGGGTGCTTTCCGGCGGCACGGGATCGAGGTCATGTACACGGTGATCGAGAGCCTGACGCGCGACGGGCGCGACCGCAGCCTGGATTACAGGATCACCGGTTTCAACGTCCCACGGGGGTCGCGCGACGGGCGGGTGATCGATGCGCTGGCACCAGGTGAGGACGAGATCGTCATCCCCAAAACCTCATCGAGTGTCTTCATCTCCACCAACATCGACTATGTGCTGCGCAACCTGGGCGTCCGGCAGCTGGTGATCAGCGGCCTGCTGACCGACCAGTGTGTCGATTCCGCTGTCCGCGACGCCTGCGACCTGGGGTATCTCGTCACGGTGGTGACGGATGCCTGCGCCACCCACAGCAGCGAACGCCACGAAAGCTCACTTGCGCTGAACCGGGGCTACTGCCGCCAGATCACCACCGACGCGCTGCTGGCGGAATTGGACAGAAACGAACTTTGACGGGACTGTAAGTGGAGGCCGGGCATTGCCCATTGCGGGGTCCCGCACGGCTGCTATCGTTTCAGGCTGGGAAGATCATGCTGTTCAGGAGGGCACACCGTCATATCTGCCGTTGATCCGAACATCGTGGACCGCCTGCGCGACGTCTTTCATGCCAGGCACGAACAGCTCTTCACCTGCTCCGGGAAGCAGCCGCCGTTCGCGTCGGGCCGGCAGGCCTCGCTTCACGAAAGCGGCAGCTATATCCTGAAACGCAACGACTGAACGCAAGCAGAAGGAGGGCATCATGGCCGTCGAGATCAACTGCGACATGGGCGAGAGCTTCGGGCTCTACAAGATGGGTGACGACGAGGGGCTGATGCCCTTCATCACCGTGGCCAACGTTGCCTGCGGCTTCCATGGCTCCGACTTCAATCACATGCGCGCCACCGTGCAACTGGCCAAGCGGCATGGCGTCCGGGTCGGCGCGCATCCGTCCCTGCCCGACCTGCAGGGCTTCGGTCGCCGCGAGATGAAGATGGAACGCGAGGAGATGGCCAACTGCCTGATCTACCAGATCGGTGCGCTGAAGGGCTTTCTGGAAGCCGAGGGCATGAGCCTCAATCACATCAAGCCGCATGGCTCGCTCTACGGCATGGCAGCGAAACAGGAACATATCGCCCACGCCGTCGCCGATGCGGCGGACGTGTTCAAGGTGCCGCTGTTCGGCATGATCGGCACGCTGCACGAGGAAATCTATCCGGCACGCGGGCATGAGCTGGTCGCGGAGTATTACGCCGACCTGTTCTATGGCGATGCCGGCAACCTGCTGGTCACCCGGGTGCATGATCCGGTCGACCCGGAGGATTCCGCCGCCCGCGCCATCCGCGCGGTGAAGGAGGGCAAGACGCTTTCCACCGGCGGCGTCAATGTCGCCGTGCGTGCCGACAGCATCTGCGTCCATTCCGATACGCCCAACGCCCAGGCGGTGGCGGAGGCGGTGAATGCCGCGATCCGCCCCTACATGGCCCAGGCGGCCGAGTAACAGTACCAACCAGAGGAATTCAGCCCATGGCCGAACAGATCGTTTCCCCGCTTCCCGGCACCTTCTACCGCAAACCCTCCCCCGATGAGCCGAACTTCAAGGACGAGGGCGACACGGTGGCCGTCGGCGACGTGATCGGGCTGGTGGAGGTCATGAAGACCTTCAACGAGGTGAAGGCGGACAAGGCTGGCACCATCGCCAGCTTTGCCGTCGACAACGAGGAGGCCGTGATGGCCGGTCAGCCACTCGTGGAACTCGGTTGATCGCGTAACCATGGCCATAAGCAAGCTTCTGATCGCGAACCGTGGCGAGATCGCCGTCCGGATCATCCGGGCGGCGCAGGCGCTGGGTATCCGGACCGTGCAGGCGCACAGCATGGCGGACGCCGATTCGCTGGCCGTGCAGATGGCGGATGAAGCCGTGAACATCGGCCCGCCGCACGCCGCCAAATCCTACCTGAAGGTGGACGCGGTGCTGGAGGCGGCGAAGTCCAGCGGCGCCGATGCCGTGCATCCGGGCTATGGCTTTCTGTCGGAGAATGCGGCTTTCGCGCAGGCGGTGGAGGATGCGGGCCTGATCTTCGTCGGCCCCAAACCGGAGACGATTTCGCGCCTGGGCGACAAGGCGGCGGCCCGCGCGGCGGCGGAGGCGGCGGGCGTGCCGACCGTTCCCGGCAGCGCGGGGCTGATCGATTCCGTCGAGGCGGCGCGCGAGGCGGCGGAGCGCATCGGCTATCCGGTGATGATCAAGGCTTCCGCCGGAGGCGGCGGACGCGGCATCAAGATCGCGGAGAATGCGGACGAGCTGGCCAAACTGGTCTCCCAGGCACGTTCCGAGGCGCAGGCGGCCTTCGGTGACGGCAGCCTGTACATGGAGAAGCTGGTCCGCAATGCCCGCCATATCGAGGTGCAGGTGCTGGGTGACGGCACGGACGCGGTGCACTGCTTCGAGCGTGAATGCTCCATGCAACGCCGCCGCCAGAAGGTCTGGGAGGAAGCGCCCTCCGCCGCACTGGACGACGCCAAGCGCCAGGCCATCTGTACCTCGGCGGTGGATCTGGCGCGCTCCGTCGGCTATCGCGGCGCGGGCACGCTGGAATATCTCTATGACGATGCCAGCGGCGCATTCTACTTCATCGAGATGAACACCCGCATCCAGGTCGAGCATCCTGTGACGGAAATGATCACCGGCATCGACCTGGTGCAGGAGATGATCCGTATTGCCGCGGGCGAGAAGCTGCGCCTGAAGCAGTCTGACATCGCTCTCAAAGGCCACGCCATCGAGTGCCGGATCAATGCGGAGGATCCGTCGAACGGTTTCATGCCCGCACCGGGGACAGTGGAGCGGCTGGTGGTGCCGGAGGCGGCGCACGTTCGCTTCGACACCCTGCTCTACGAGGGCTATACCATCCCGCCGTTCTATGACTCCCTGCTGGGCAAGCTGATCGTGCACGGCCCCGACCGGGCAACGGCGATCGACCGCATGGCGGCGGCGCTCGACGGGCTGACCATAGAGGGCTTCAAGACCACGGTGGCGCTGCACAAGGCGCTGGCGCAGTCCGCAGACGTCCGCGCGAACGCCATCCACACGCAATATCTCGAGCCCTGGCTCGAGGCCCATCCAATTCCGTCCTGACGCAATCCAGAGGAGGTTCTCTCTCAATGGAATCCAGATACACCTTCGGCGGTGACGAGCACGTCTTCTGCGAAGTCGATACCGAAATGTCGCTGGAGGCGTTCTTCAAGAGCCTCTCCATGACCAACGCGGTGCGCGAAAGCCAGATCCGTGGTGTCACCGAGATCTGCCCGGCCAATGCCTCGTTCCAGATCAAGTTCGACCCGGACATCATCAAGCCCGACGACATGCTGGCAGAGATCAAGAAGCTGGAGGTTCAGGCGGAAAGCGCGGAATCGTCCATGGACACCCGCATCGTCGAGGTGCCGGTGCTGTACAATGATCCCTGGACGCACGAGACGCTGATGCGGTTCCGGGAACGGCATCAGGACCCGAGCGGCACCGACCTGGACTATTCGGCCCGGATCAACGGCTATGACACGGTGGATGACTTCATCGCCGCCCACTCCGGCTCGCCCTGGTTCGTGTCGATGGTGGGCTTCGTGGCCGGGCTGCCGTTCCTGTATCAGACGGTGGAACGCGAGAAGCAGATCGAGGTGCCGAAATATCTCCGCCCCCGCACCGACACGCCGAAGCTGACGGTTGGCTATGGCGGCTGTTTCAGCTGCATCTACTCCGTGCGCGGCGCGGGCGGTTACCAGATGTTCGGCGTCACGCCGATGCCGATCTTCGATCCGCAGCAGCAGATCAACTACCTGCGGGACTTCATGATCTTCTTCAAGCCGGGCGATCTGGTGAAGTTCTCTCCCATCGACCGCGACACCTATGACGCGGCGGTCGAGGCGGTGGAAGCCAACGAGTACGAGCCGAAGATCCGAGACGTGCGCTTCTCCCTCGATGAATTCAACGCGGACATCAATGCCTGCAACGCCAAGCTGGAGGGAGCACTGAAATGATCAAGGTTCTCAATCCCGGCCTCGCCACCAGCGTTCAGGACATGGGGCGTCACGGCTATTACCACCTCGGCATCCCGCAGTCGGGCGGCATGGATCAGCTCGCGCTGCAGGCGGCCAACCTGCTGGTCGGCAACGCGTCCGACGCCGCCGTTCTGGAAGCCACCTTCATGGGCCCGGAACTGGAGTTCACCGCCGACGCCGTGGTCGCCGTCACCGGTGCCGCCATGACGCCGAAGGTCGATGGCGCGGAACAGGCCAACTGGGAGTCCTTCACGGTCAAGGCCGGGCAGGTACTCAGCTTCGACTATCTGAAGGGCGGCGCGCGCGCCTATATCGCCATCTCCGGCGGCATCGACGTGCCCGTCGTTCTGGGCAGCCGTTCCACCTACACGCTGGGGGCGCTCGGCGGCTTTCAGGGCCGCGCGCTGGCAGCAGGCGACGAAGTGCCCGTTGGTCAGGGCAAGGGTACGGCGGGCCGTTCGCTTGACGCCTCCCTGCGCCGCGCACCGGGCTCGCCTGCAGAAATCCGCGTCCTGCCGGGCATCTACTGGCACTGGGTCACCGACAAGTCGGGCGCGCAGTTCTACGCCGACACCTGGAAGGTGGCACCGGAGGCTGATCGCATCGGCTACCGCTTCCGTGGCGGTCACCCGATCGAGTTCACGGAGCGGGAGCGCCCGTTCGGTGCCGGTTCCGATCCCTCGAACATCGTCGACGGCTGCTATCCCTATGGCTCCATTCAGGTGCCCGGCGGCACGGAGCCGATCATCCTGCATCGCGATGCGGTGTCGGGCGGTGGCTATTTCATGCTCGGCACGGTGATCTCCGCCGACATGGACCTGATCGGCCAGATGCAGCCGCATACGCCGACGCAGTTCGTCAAGGTGACGATGGACGAGGCCCTGCAGGCCCGCGCCGACCGCACTGCCCTGATCCAGCGCATTCGCGAGGCACTGGCGTAGGCCAGCACCCCCGATCGACGCGACCGCATCTGCCTGCTCCTACTGAAGGGGCAGGCAGATGCCGCTGTCAGGCCCCGGCGTCGGCAGGCTTCAGGGGTTCTTAACACCATTGGTGGGATCGCCTTCAGCGAGCATCTTCTTCAGCTCTTGTCGCTGGTTCTCGTCCGGCAACACGCCGGTCGTTTCCGCCTCCAGGACCGTGACACCGCCTTCGTTGACGATGGTGACTTCTGCCGTGGCGCGCCCCTTTCCGTCGATCTCGCGAATGATCCAGGTGCAGGTCAGGGTCTCATCCGGATAGACCGGTCGCCGGAACCGGAAGGCCATGTCCATGGCCAGCCAGCCGATCTGGCCGCCGATCTCCGTCACCAGACTGGCCGTCAGCAGGCCATGGGCGATGGGCGCCCGCATGCCCTTCAGCGCCGCATAGTCGCTGTCGCAATGCACGGGATTGTAGTCCCGCGAAATGCTGGCGAAGGCCGCGATCTCCGGACTGCTGAACCGGCGCGTTATCTCGAACCGGTCGCCTTCCCGAATCCCTTCAGCCGCGCGCGCTCTCATGTCCGTCATGGATATTCCTCGCGTCGGCCGCGTCAGGGACTCAGGTCAGGTCATCGGCCAGCGATGCCACCTGATCCGCAGTCAGCCCGGCCATGTGATTGTAGTTAGGGTGGCTGATCTTCAGCTGCACCTCGGCGGAGCCATCCTTCAGGCTGGCGGCCTGCGCGTCGGACAGGCTGAAGACGAAGAAGTGCACCGAAGAGGCCTTGCCGTCGGCGTTGGTGCGGTCCAGATCGTCGTCGGCCTCCCCCTTCACCGCCTCGCCGTTGATGACCAGCGCGACCTCATGCTCTATCCCGCCCAGCCGCGAGAGTTCCCGGTGGCGCCGCACCGGATCCTCGATCTGCAGCATCATGGTGGCTGTCAGCGTGCGACCGGAGGGGACCAGCGGCGCATAGGCCTCCAGTTCATCCACCAGCTGCTCGGCACCACCGCCCTCGACCCGCAGCATCTCCTGCACCTGCCACCACATGGTGAAATAGCTCTCGAAGAAGACGGAGGCAAAGGGGCCGACATCGACCCGGCGATGCTGCTTGTGCGCCCGCAGCTCGGCCTGCAGCGCCGTGCGCTCCGCATCGAAGCGAGCGGGGGGCAGGATGTGCTCGGCCTTCAGCGATGTATGGCGTTCGATCATTTCACTCACTCACTCTTGCTGGTCTGGCACTCTTGCTGGTCTGGCACTTGTAGTGGTTCGGCGCGCTGTTCAAAGCAGGCCGCAGGCCCTGGCAAACAGCTCGACCGGATGGCTGGCGACCGATGGCGGCGCCTTGAAGGTATCCGGGTTCTCCGCGTTCAGCCGCTCCATGCCCTGCAGCATGTGCACACCGGCCAGCGGACATTCGGACGCCACGTGGGCCTTGTCCTCACGTCCCGCGGCACGGGCCGCATTCTTGCCCACCTTCAGCGCGGTCTCGAAGTTATCCTTCTTGATGCCCCAGCTGCCGCCGTGACCGGAACAGCGCTCGATGATCTTCAGATCCATGTCAGGGATCAGCCGCAGCATCTCCGCCGCCTTCTGACCCATGTTCTGGGCGCGGGCATGACAGGCCAGATGCAGGCTGACGCCACCGTCCAGCGGCTTCGGTTCCGCCACCAGCCCCTCGTTGCGGGCAATGTCGACGACATATTCGGCCACGTCCTTCGTCGCCTTCGACAGGCGCGCGACATCCGGGTCATCGGGCAGCAGCAGCGGCCATTCGAACTTCAGCATCAGGGCGCAGGATGGCACCAGACCGATGACGTCATAGCCATCCTTGATCCAGGGCTTCATGGCCAGCGCCACGTTCTTCGCACGCCGCGCCACGTCATCCAGATCGCCCTGTTCCAGCTGTGGCATGCCACAGCATTCGGGGTAGACCACTTCGGTCTCGACACCGTTCGCGGCCAGGATGGCCTGGGTGGCGATACCGATGCCCGGATTGTTGTAATTCACGAAACAGGTGGCATAGAGCACGGCCTTGCGCGCCGCCGCCGGAGCTTCCGCATTGCGGGCAGGCGGATGGGCAGCATGGGCCGTGAAGCTCTTCGCATGGAACTTCGGCAGTTCTGCATTCCGGTCCACATCGGCAATGTCTTCCAGGATAGGGCGGGTGATCCGGTTGCCCCGGTCCGTCGCCCAGTTGGCGATACCGGATGTCATGCCCGCCAGCTTGCCGTTGCGGTCGGTCTTCGTCATCTGGCGGTCCCAGAACGGCGTCTTGCCGTCCCGGTGCTCGGTCGCGCGGTAGCGCAGCATCAGATGCGGAAAATCAAGCTGGAACTCATGCGGCGGCGTATAGGGGCAGGTGGACATGAAACACATGTCACACAGGGTGCAGGCATCGACCACCGGCTTGAAATCCGCGGAATTGACCGTGTCGAGTTCCCCCGATTCGCTCTCGTCGATCAGGTCGAACAGGCGCGGGAAACTGTCACAGAGGTTGAAGCACAGTCGGCAGCCGTGACAGATGTCGAACACCCGCCGCAGTTCCGCGTCGATTGCTTCCCTGTTGTAGAAATCGTCACTCTGCCAGTCGAGCGGATGCCGCTCCGGCGCGCCAAGGCCGCCTTCCATCTGTCATCTCCACCATGATTCAGGCATTGCCGGGGCTGATCTTCACGACAGCCTCTCCGGCGCGTCGCGGGTGCAGGTATCCCCGTACCCGCACGCACGAAATCGGTCGTCGGGTGACCCGCCGGCGAGGTGCTGACCTGTGCAGCCCGCCACAGGAATGATCGGGGGCGACGGATGCCGCCCCCGAAATCCGGTCAGCCCATCGAGTCCAGAGCCTTCTGGAAACGACCGGCGTGGCTCTTCTCAGCCTTCGCCAGGGTCTCGAACCAGTCGGCAATCTCGTCGAAGCCTTCGTCGCGCGCGGTCTTCGCCATACCCGGATACATGTCCGTGTACTCGTGCGTCTCGCCCGCGATGGCGGCCTTCAGGTTGTTCTCCGTGGAACCGATCGGCTCACCCGTCGCCGGGTCGCCCACTTCCTCCAGGAACTTCAGATGGCCGTGCGCATGACCCGTCTCGCCCTCTGCGGTCGAGCGGAAGACGCTGGAGACATCGTTGTAACCTTCGACGTCAGCCTTCTGCGCGAAATACAGATAGCGGCGGTTTGCCTGGGATTCGCCCGCAAAGGCTTCCTTCAGGCTCTGTTCAGTCTTCGAACCCTTGAGCGACATGACCTTGTCCTCCTCCTCATGATGACGTGCCGGATGCTCGTCCTGAACAGCCGACACTCCAATTATGGGGCCTGGCGAGGCAAGGTCAATAGTTTGGAATTATTCCAAAGACGATTTCCGAATCGAAACCGGGCCGAGCCGCCCTTCTCAGGCGTCGCGCAGCCTGATGATGACTTCGGCACGCTCGATCACCATGCCATCCGGCGCAGCCGGCAGATGTCCCAGTGCGATGGTCTCACCGGGAATGTCGGTCAGCTTGCCCGAATCCTCGTGATAGAAATGGTGATGCTCGGCGACATTGGTGTCGAAATAGGACCGTCCGGGGTCGACCACGACCTCCCGCACCATCCCGGCCCGGGTGAACTGATGCAGGCAATTGTAGACCGTCGCCAGCGAAACCGGGACGTTCGCCTGGCGCGCCTCGTCGAACAGCATCTCTGCTGTCAGGTGCCGTGGTCCGGCGGACAGCAACAGCTCCGCCAGCGCCACGCGCTGCCGTGTCGGACGCAGGCCCGAGCCGCGAAGCTGTTCCGCAATCGTCATGTCAACCGTCTCAGTCATGCCTGCAATATAGTTACGAGCGGGTCGCAATAGAAGCCCCCACCAGCCAACTGGCCGAACGGGCCTGTTTTGCGGGTTTTGTCGCCAGTGTCATATGGCTATAGTCCACCACACAAATCATCATGGACGGCCTGCGGCCACGGCGGCGATCCCGACAGGCGAACTTTGAAGCGAGGCGACACCTTGACGGATCGGAAGAGCAGCTTTTCCTACGAAGAACTCCTGCAATGTGGCCACGGGGAACTTTTCGGCCCCGGGAACGCCCGTCTGCCCCTGCCTCCGATGCTCATGTTCGACCGGATCACGAAGATCAGTGACGAGGGTGGCAGCTACGGCAAGGGCGAGATCATGGCGGAACTGGACGTGACGCCGGATCACTGGTTCTTCAAATGCCATTTCGAGACCGACCCCGTGATGCCCGGCTGTCTCGGGCTTGACGCCATGTGGCAGGCCGTCGGTTTCTATCTCGGCTGGCTCGGGCTGCCCGGTCGCGGTCGGGCGCTGGGCGTTGGCGAGGTAAAATTCGGCGGGCAGGTTCTGGAAACCGTGAAGCTGGTTACCTATCATCTGTCCATCAAGCGCACGATCGCACGTCGGCTGGTTCTGGGCATCGCGGACGGCATCGTGAAGGCTGACGGCGAGGAAATCTATACGGCCAAGGACATGCGCGTCGGGCTGTTCACCACCACCTGATACAATTGAGGGCTTTTCTTGAAACGGGTTGTTGTTACAGGGCTGGGTATCGTTTCGTCGATCGGCAACGATGCTGCGGAAGTCATTGAGTCCCTCAAGAGTGCACGTTCCGGCATCGAGTTCGCGCCGGAATATGCCGAAATCGGCATGCGCAGCCAGATCCACGGCTCCCTGAAGCTGGATCCGGCCGACCATATCGATCGCCGTGTGCTGCGCTTCATGGGCGGCGGCGCGGCCTACAACTACATCGCCATGAAGCAGGCGATTACCGACGCTGGACTGGAGGAGGACGACGTCTCCAATCCGCGCACCGGACTGATCGCCGGTTCCGGCGGCCCTTCGACCTCCAATCAGGTCCAGGCCGCCGACATCGCGCGGGAGAAGGGCGTCAAGCGCATGGGCCCCTACATGGTGCCGCGCTGCATGTCCTCCACCAACTCCGCGAACCTTTCGACCGCGATGAAGATCAAGGGGATGAGCTATTCCATCTCCTCCGCCTGTTCCACCAGCGCCCATTGCATCGGCAATGCCATGGAGACGATCCAGCTGGGCAAGCAGGACATCATCTTTGCCGGTGGCGGGGAGGAACTGCACTGGACCCTGTCGATGCTGTTCGACGCCATGGGTGCCATGTCCAGCAAGTTCAACGACCGCCCGACGGAGGCGAGCCGGGCCTATGACCGGGACCGCGACGGCTTCGTCATCTCAGGCGGCGGTGGCATCCTGGTGATGGAGGAGCTGGAGCACGCGAAGGCCCGCGGCGCCAAGATCCACGCGGAGATCGTCGGCTATGCCGCGACGTCCGACGGAGTCGACATGGTCGCGCCGTCCGGCGAAGGGGCGGAGCGCTGCATGAAGCTGGCGATGTCGACCATCGGCGACACGAAGATCGACTACATCAATGCCCATGGCACCTCGACACCCGTAGGCGACATCATCGAACTGAACGCGGTCCGCGCCGCCTTCGAGGGCCGGGACCTGCCTTATGTCAGCTCCACCAAGAGCCTGACCGGTCACAGCCAGGGTGCGGCAGGCGTGCAGGAGGCGATCTATTCCCTGCTGATGCTGAACAACAACTTCCTGGCGGAGTCGGCGAATATCCAGAACCTGGATGAAGGGGCCGGCGACTATCCCCTGGTGCGGCAACGCATCGACAACGCCAGCCTGAACTGCGTCATGTCGAACAGCTTCGGATTCGGTGGCACCAACGCCAGCCTGATCTTCAAGCGGTTCGAGGACTGAATACATGGCTGACAAACTGATGCAGGGCCGCCGCGGCCTGATCATGGGCGTGGCGAACGACCACTCCATTGCCTGGGCCATTGCGCGGGCGGCCCACGAACAGGGCGCGGAACTGGGGTTCACCTATCAGGGCGATGCCTTCCTGAAGCGCGCGAAGCCACTGGTCGAGCAGGTAGGCGGCGCCTTTCTGGAGAACTGTGATGTCACGCGTGACGGCGATCTGGAACGGGTCTTCGACCGGGTGGCGAACACCTGGGACCGGCTGGATTTCGTGCTGCACGCGGTGGCCTATTCCGACAAGAGCGAGCTCTCCGGACGCTACATCGACACCACGGCAACCAACTTCAGCAACACGATGGCGATCAGTTGCTATTCCTTCACCGAGACGGCGCGTCTCGCCGCGCCCCTGATGACGAACGGCGGCAGCCTGCTGACCCTGTCGTTCGCCGGGTCGGAACGCTGGATGCCGAGCTACAATGTCATGGGTGTCGCCAAGGCGGCGCTGGAGGCCAGCGTGCGCTACATCGCCGTCGACCTGGGTCCGCAGCAGATCCGCGCCAACGCGATTTCTGCCGGGCCGATGCGGACGATTTCCGGCTCTGCCGTCGGCGATGCCCGTTATGTCTACGGCTGGACCCGCGACCACGCCCCCCTGCAGCGTGCCATCACGCAGGAAGATGTCGGCGGTGCCGGTGTCTATTTCCTGTCCGACCTGTCCACCGGTGTGACCGGTGAGATCCATCACGTCGACAGCGGCTTCAATGTCATGGGCATGGTCAACCCCCACCGGATACACGACAAGGACTGACAGCCTTCCCGGCCGTTCAACCGCCATCGGAACGCCGGAATGCGCCGGGTCCGATGCCGAAGCGCTGGCGGAAGCGGCGGGTGAATGACGGTACGGAGGCATAGCCGCAACGGGCCGCGATCTGCGCCACGCTGTCACTGGACTCACGCAACAGGTAACGCGCCCGCGCCAGCCGCCAGTCCGTCAGATAGGTCAGGGGTGGCACTCCGACCAGATCCGTGAAACGGGCGGCGAAACGGGAACGCGACATGCCCGCGGCAGCCGCCAGATCCCCCACGCGCCAGTTGCGCGCCGGTTCCTGATGCATGGCACGCAATGCCGGGGCGAGTGCCGGATGCATCAGGGCGGCGGCAAAGCCGTTGCGCCCCAACTCGGCGCCCTGCGCGAGGCTGCGGATTGTCTGGATCAGCGCAATCTCCACCAGGCGCGCGACGATGGCCGGGCTGCCAGCCCCGTCCAGTCCGGCCTCCAGCACCAGCAGACGCAGCGTCGCGGCCATCCAGGGTTCCGCACCAAGATGGTTCGGGCGCAGGTGGATGACGGGTGGCAGATCGGCCAGTGCCGGATGGCGCACCGCTTCGTCGAACCCGGCGAAGCCACAGAGCAACCGGATACGCTCCGCCCCCTCCCCCACGGACAGCACACCGTCCGTGAGGCTGCCGCGCGCGATCGCCTCGTCCAGCGACGTCAGGGCCTGCGGCAGGGCCGCGCCCAGGACCTGCGCGGCACCGTCCGGTATCAGGACAAGATCCCCCTCTGCCAGCGGCACCGGAGGCTCCGACCCGACCGAGACCCAGCCCGCGCCCTGCAGCACCAGGTGAAACCGGATGCGCCGCCGTTCCTGCGGAATCCGCACCGCCTCCGATCCGGCCAGGTCTGCCCGGAAATAGAGCCGGGTCTCCAGCCGAAGGGTCGAGAACACCCCGGAAAGCACATCTGGATTATCTGTTTGCATCTATTTTCCGGACGATCTGATCAATAAATCGGTTTTACGGAAGCTATCCTTGTTGGTCCGGGGTGTCATCCTTCGCACGCCCGCATACGGAGGATGCCCATGGACCCGGATACTGCTGTCGCCCTGATCGGGTTTGCCTTCGTCATGTCACTATCGCCCGGTCCGGGGAATTTCCTGCTGCTCACCTCCGGCGCGAACCATGGCTTTGTCCGTTCCCTGCCGCTGCTGCTGGGGATCAGTTCCGGTTTCCTCACCATGGTCTTCTGCGTCGGCATCGGGCTGGGACAGGTGATGCAACAGGTGCCGGAGATCCAGACAGGGCTGCGCCTGCTCTGCGGTGCCTATGTACTCTGGCTGGCCATCCGCATCGCCCGCAGTCGCGCCCTCGGCAGCGCAGACAGCCAGCCAATGACCCGGCCCGTGTCCTTCATCCAGGCCGCACTGCTGCAGCTGCTGAACCCGAAAGCCTGGGCCGTGGCCCTGATCGTCACCGTCTCCTACACGAGGCCGGAGGACTACATGCCAAGCCTGCTGCTGATGATCGCCATCTTCGCGCTGGTCAACGTCCCCACCATCAGCATCTGGGCCCTGTCCGGCGCCGCACTGCGCCGCACCCTCGCCACCGGCAACCGCATCGTCTGGTTCAACATCGCAATGGCGCTGCTGCTGGTCGGATCAATGATTCCGGTATTGCTTGGCGATTGAAGATGTGTCCCGAAGCGCGGGGGTCAAACCCGGCTCTTTTCAGAACAGCATTCCTCCAGTGTCATTCCTTACCGCCAGAACGGCGGGGAGACGGCTGTTTCGCGCGATCCACGCGCTATAGTCAGGCGCTATCCAACCTGCTACTTCGAGGATACGCTCATGATCTCGTTCAAGGTGACGGCCAAAGATGGGTTCATGATGTGCGATCCGGTTGCGTAACTTGCGCAGATGATCCAACGGTCGGTGTGCCTTCTTGCGCGTGAGTGTAGAGGCATGCGGAAAGGCGCTACGCAATGCTGGCCTCCAGAGGGTCATTTCATAGTTCGCCTTGAGCGGGCGTGCCTTGCCCATCGTCCCTCCCGGTCCCAGAAGCGATACCCAGAAACCGAACGACAGGGCGGCAACCATATGCGGCGGGTCAACAGGGTATCCGGTTCGCGCAAGTTCGCCCTTTGCCTGCTCGACACGTCGCCGACAGCCAAGGTCCAGGCCCGGTTTGCCCATGTCATACCAGGCATGACCAAATTTGGCCTCAAGCCGGGTGTTCATGGCATTGCGCAGCGCAAGCTCGAGGGCCTGCAAGGGACCATACAGAGCTGCGCTTGCTGCCGTATTCCAGACATGAAGCCTCAATGCCCGTTCCAGATCGCCACCAACCGCGTCCCTGTATGTCTGCAGGCGCGCAGGCGAAAGTACCGCAACCAAAGCCTCAAGACTGTCCGGGTCCATGTCAAAGTCCTTGATTGTGGTGGTCCGATTGATCATATCTGTGGAGTTGGTCCCGGACCCGCCTCTGCCCTTCCGGGTATGCGCCCGGGACTCAGCCTCTCCCACATGTCTGACTTGTCCTGCTACATCATTTGTCTGTGTTGAGCACATTGGCATTTCTGGTTCGGTATCCGCGCTTCGCGACAGCCCGTCGCTTCGTCCGGACGTCAGACTCCACTTGCCGAAAATCAGGTTCCAACGCGCACAGTTTCTCGACCAGCCCTGACATGTCATATGTATTGCTCGTTCGCCCCCCGCTCTTGGCGTATCGCTCGACACGCTGCACCAATCCGGCCTTCTCGAGCTCCGCGACATGACGCTGGATCTGTCGCTCACTTATCCCCAATCTCTCTGAGAGCACCTTCTTGCTGGGAAAGGGCTTTCGCGCCTCGTCCCACCAGAAGTCGCAGAGCTGCAACAGAATTGCCAACTGTGTTGGGTTCAATCCCAGCCTGCTCTGGGCACGGAGCAAAAGTGATGGGACAACGCAGAAGCCGATCTCAATGACACTTTTGCCCCACTTCGATTCGGCGCTGTTTGACGCCTTTTGCTTCCGCAATGGCACAACATTGGACGCGGGTGGTTGTTTCGAATCTGACATCACAATCTCCTCTGATTGCTGTCAGATATCGCCACCTATTGCTTCAACATCAAGGTGTGACGCTCGGACATCTGTAACTCGGGGTAAAGACAATATTGTCCGCACCCCCAAGACGGGTACGACTGATAAAATAGTATCCCAGGCTATGCAGTACGCATTGGCATTACGGAATATGGTACAAGGAGCTCTCGGTCACGGGCGTCTTGGGGGGCATGAAAATCGCACAATCTTCCAGTCTGCCAGTCGACTTCAGATTGCCTGCCGCGTACCACCTGTCGTGCCAAGCACCAACCCCCGGCCTCAGTCGTCGTCGCGCCCCGCGATCTCGCGGCCGATGAAGTCCTCGAAGTCGGCGGCTTCGCGGAAGTTGCGGTAGACGGAGGCGAAGCGGACGTAGGCGACCTGGTCGATGCTGGCGAGCGCCTGCATCACCAGCTCCCCGATCCTGACCGAATCGATCTCCGATTCACCGGAACTCTCCAGCTGGCGCACGATGGCATTGATCATCCGCTCCACCCGTTCGGGGTCCACGGGGCGCTTGCGGATGGCGATGTCGATGGAGCGGGCCAGCTTGTCGCGGTCGAATGGGGTGCGCTGGCCGTTCTTCTTCACCACCGTCAGATCGCGCAGCTGAATGCGTTCGAACGTCGTGAAGCGCCCGCCACAGCCGGAACAGGAGCGTCTGCGCCGGATCGCGGTATTGTCCTCCGTCGGGCGCGAGTCCTTCACCTGGGTATCGGCATTCTGGCAATAGGGGCAGCGCATGACGGTGATTCCTCGGTTTTGCTTCTTGCTTGTGGTCCCCGGCCAACCCTCTCCCCCTCCCGACCACCCATTAGGATAATCCCGTGGGTGGTCGGGAGGGGGAGGGGGAGAGGGCTGGCGCAGACTCCGCCTCTGGCGAATCCCTCAGATGATACCCTTCGTGTAGATCGGATGGCGCGCACAAAGCTCCATCACCGATTCACGGGCCTTTGCCTCGGCGGCGCCATTGTCGCCGTTCGAAGCGGCATAGCCTTCCAGCACGTCGGCGATCAGCGCGCCGACCTGGCGGAACTCATCGGTGCCGAAGCCGCGGGTGGTCGCTGCCGGGGTGCCGAGGCGAACACCGGAAGTCACCATCGGCTTCTCCGGGTCGAACGGCACACCGTTCTTGTTGCAGGTCATGTGCGCGTTCTCCAGCGTGCGCTCCGCATCACGCCCGGTCACACCCTTCGAGCGGAGATCAACCAGCATCAGATGCGTGTCGGTGCCGCCGGAGACGATGTCGAAGCCCCGGTCCATCAGCGATGCCGCCAGTGCCTGAGCATTGTCCACCACCTGCTGCGAGTAGGCCTTGAATTCGGGACGCAGTGCCTCCCCGAACGCGACGGCCTTGGCCGCGATGACATGCATCAGCGGGCCGCCCTGCAGACCGGGGAAGACGGCGGAGTTGATCTTCTTGCCCAGCGCCTCGTCGCGGGTGAGGACCATGCCGCCGCGCGGGCCGCGCAGGGTCTTGTGGGTGGTGGTCGTCGCCACATGCGCGTGATCCAGCGGGTTCGGATGCACACCACCGGCGACCAGACCGGCAAAATGCGCCATGTCGACCATGAACAGCGCGTCGACTTCATCGGCAATCGCGCGGAAGCGGGCGAAGTCGATGAAGCGCGGGTAGGCAGAGCCACCGGCGATGATCAGCTTCGGCCTGTGTTCCCTGGCCAGCCGCTCGACCTCGTCGAAATCGATCTGCGCATCCTCCCGACGCACGCCGTACTGCACCGCATCGAACCACTTGCCCGACTGGTTCGGCGGCGCGCCATGGGTCAGATGACCACCGGCAGCCAGCGACATGCCCATGAAGGTGTCACCCGGCTTCAGCAGGGCCTGAAAGACGGCCTGGTTGGCCTGCGCGCCGGAATGCGGCTGCACGTTGGCGAAGGAGCAGTCGAACAGCTTGCAGGCCCGCTCGATCGCCAGCGCCTCGACCACATCGACGTGTTCGCAACCGCCGTAGTAGCGACGGCCGGGATAGCCTTCCGCGTACTTGTTGGTCAGCACGCTGCCCATGGCCCGGATCACGGCGGGACTGGCGATGTTCTCCGAGGCGATCAGCTCGATCTCGCTCTGCTGGCGACCGAACTCGGCGTTGATGGCATCGAAGACCGCCTTGTCATCGCGTTCCATGTCGGCTGACCAGATGGCTTCACCCGCTGCGGCGGTGGCGACCATGTTCATGTGTGATGCTCCCTTGAAGCTCGAGATCGTTCCAGTGATCGAATCAGTTCCGGGCCTCAGCCCAGCTTGTCCACGCGACGCTGGTGCCGCCCCCCGGCAAACGGCGTCTCCAGAAAGGTCCGCACGCAATCACGCGCGGTCTCCGTGCCGATCACCCGTGCCCCCAGGGCCAGGATGTTGGCGTCATTGTGTTCGCGCGACAGGCGTGCGGTGGTGGTGTCGTGACATAGTGCGGTGCGTGCGCCCGGCACACGGTTGGCCGCAATGGAAATGCCGATACCGGTGCCGCAGACGATGACACCCGCCTCCGCGTCGCCCGCAGCCACGGCCTCCGCAGCCTTGCGGCCGAAATCCGGATAGTCGACCGAATCGAGATTACTGGTGCCGAGGTCGAGCACGTCGTGGCCCAGCCCCTTCAGTTCATCGCGCAGAGCCTCTTTCAGCTCGAATCCGGCATGGTCTGACGCAAGGGCGATCGTGGACATGAGCAGTTCTCGCAGGCACTGGGACCAGAAGCCGCGCTGTTACCACATATGGTGGTCCGCCGCCAAGCACTGGCAAGATCGATTCCCACCATGCCGCATCTGCGGGTGCACAGACACCGCTGTTCGGGTCTATCATCGGCGCGCCTGTTGCGAGGCACCACCACCGGGGGGAGGAAACCATGGGCGTCTACACACACGAACATCTGGAGATCCAGCGATCCGCCAGAAAGCTGATCGAGGAAGAGATCAATCCGCACGTCGACGACTGGGAAGCGGAGGGCGCCTTTCCGGCCCACGAGGTCTTCAGGAAATTCGGCGACATGGGCTTCCTCGGCATCCACAAGCCGGAGGAATATGGCGGCCTCGGCCTCGACTATTCCTACAACCTGGCCTTCGCGGAGGCGCTGGGGAGCATCAATTGCGGCGGTGTTCCCATGGCGTTGGGCGTTCAGACCGACATGGCCACACCGGCGCTCTCGAATCACGGCTCCGACGAACTCCGCCGGGAGTTCCTGGCCCCGGCCATCGCGGGGGAGATGGTGGCCTGCATCGGGGTCTCCGAACCCGGCGCCGGGTCGGACGTGGCATCGCTGAAGAGCTGGGCACGCAAGGACGGCGACGACTACATCATCAACGGCCAGAAGATGTGGATCACCAATTCCTTCCAGGCCGACTACATGGTCATGCTGGTGAACACGGACCCGGACGGGGCCGTGCACCGCAACAAGTCGCTGGTCGTCGTACCGATGGATTCGCCCGGCGTCACCCGGGCGAAGAAACTCGACAAGATGGGCATGCATTCCTCCGACACCGGACTGATCTTCTTCGAGGACGTGCGCGTGCCGCAGCGCCACCGCATCGGCGACGAGAACAAGGGCTTCACCTACCAGATGCAGCAGTTTCAGGAGGAGCGGATGTGGGCCATCGCCTCCGGTATCACCGGGCTGCAGAAGGCCATCGACCAGACCATCGAATATACCGGCCAGCGCATGGTCTTCGGCAAGCCGCTGCTGGACAATCAGGTGATCCACTTCCGCATGGCCGAACTGCAGACGGAGGTCGAACTGCTGCGCAGCCTGATGGACCGCTGCATCGAGGAATATACCGCCGGCAGGGACGTCACCCGCCTCGCCTCCATGGGCAAGCTGAAGATCGGACGGCTGAAGCGGGAGGTCTATGACAGTTGCCTGCAGTACTGGGGCGGCATGGGCTACATGAACGAGACCCCGATCAGCCGCATGTACCGCGACGGTCGCCTCGCCTCCATCGGCGGCGGCGCCGACGAGGTGATGCTGTCGATCATCTGCAAGAGCATGAACATACTGCCCGGCAAGCGGGGCTGACAGTCACCAGCTGACCGTTCCAACCCGTCCGGAAGACGCCGTTTGTCGACCGGGCCTGTCCTCTCCGGACCTGTACGCTGACCGTGCCGCCCCTCTCCCCCTCCCGGCCACCCACGCAAGTATCCTGAAAGGGGTGGCCGGGAGGGGGAGAGGGGCGGCACGGTCCACCAACAGAGTCCCTTGAAGACTTCCGGAACGGTCGACCAAGAAGGAACCCACCATGACCGAAGAAATCGTCCTGACCCGCCGCGAAGGCGGTGTCCTGCACATCACCATGAACCGCCCCGACGCCCGCAATGCCATGTCGCAGGAACTGCTGGACGGCATCGACGCGGCCATCGCCTCGGTCGCCGAGGACCGGACCTGCCGCGCCATCGTGCTGCGCGGTGCGGGCAAGAGCTTTTCAGCGGGCGGCGATGTGCGCGGCTTCAAGGCCAGTCAGCAGACCGGCGCGGCAGACGGGACCGGCGGCGCCGACCCGATCGCGGAGCGGAACCGCCAGGGCGGTGCCTTCTTCCAGCGCATGGACCGCACGCCGCAGCCGCTGATCGTGGTGGCCGACGGCGCGGCGCTGGGCGGCGGCTTCGGGCTGGTCTGTGCCGCCGACATCGTCATTGCCACGCCCCGCGCCCGCTTCGGCCTGACGGAGGCACGGCTGGGTGTGTTGCCCGCCGCCATCCTGCCCGTCGTCATCGGTCGTATCGGGGAACGGCTGACCCGGCGTCTGGCGGTCATGAGCAACATGCTCTCCGGCGCGGAGGCGGTGGAGATCGGCATCATCGACTGGCTGTGCGGGGACGCCGACGCGGCAGAGCAGAAGGTGACGGAAGTCCTGGCCGAGATCCTGAAGGGCGCCCCCGGCGCCATCGCCCGCGCCAAGACCGTCATCCGCGCCGTCCGCGACAACGACGTGGAAACCGCCCTCGACATCGCCGCCACCCAGTTCGCCGCCGCCCAGCGCTCCGCCGAAGCCACCGAAGGCGTCCAGGCCTTCATCGACAAGCGCCCGCCGGACTGGGCCGCTGAGTAGGCTGCGCAACGACCAGGGAAAATCGTTCGGGGCAGCGCCGAATCCGCTCGCCAAGGTTCTGGCATGGGTATAGAGGCTCGCGCGGCGTGACACCTGTCCGCCATTCGCCCGTCCCTGGAACAGCCATGAAACACCATCACGCCATCACTCCCGCCCCCTTCGGAACCGTTCTGGGGCATGGTCCAGGCGGGACCGAGGTCTATTCCTCCGACTATGATTCGGTGGACCGGGAGGCGATGCCGACGCGGCAGTCGTTCCACAGCACCGTCGACGGCGTCCATATGGGTTTCAAGTGGCAGTGCGTCGAGCTGGCACGGCGCTGGATGTACCAGAACCGGGGCCATGTCTTCGAGGACATCGCCATGGCCTATGACATCTTCCGCCTGCGCCAGGTGAAGGTGATCGCCGATGGCAGCACCCTGCCGCTGCATTCCTTCCGCAACGGGTCCGTCCGCCCGCCGGAACCCGGCTGCCTGCTGATCTGGAACGAGGGTGGTGAGTTCGAGGTCACGGGCCATGTCGCTGTGGTAACGGAGGTTCTGCCCGACCGTGTGCGCTGCATCGAACAGAATGTGCATGATTCCGTCTGGCCCACCGGTCGGAACTGGTCACGCGAACTGCCGCGACGCCTGACCGGCGATGGCGGCTGCTGGCTGGACTGCACCTATCACGACGGCAGCATCCTGGGCTGGGTGATCCAGACCGAGGACACGACAGGGGCCGAGATGGAACTGGAGGACGATCCGGCGCTCTTTGGCATCAGGCGCCAGACGATGGAGGCCGCGCCGGGCAAGACGGAGGAGACCGCCTGGCTGGATCCATCGGACCCGATCGATGCCAACTACATCGACCTGATGGGCGGGCAGGTGCTGTCGAAGGATCCGGCGGACCTGCGGGCCTGGTACTGCATCAGCGAGACCGCGATGCGGGAGCTGCAGCGCGCCACCAACGAGTTGCACCGCATGTTCCTGCACGCGACCAACCAGGTGCTGTCCGATGACGCCCTGCTGGCGCGGTTCAACCTGCCGCCTGCGCTCTGGTCGCGCATTCGCCAGTCATGGAACAACCGCCGCAACGAGATGATCACCGGGCGATTCGATTTCGCCATGCGACCGGAGGGGCTGAAGGCCTACGAGTACAACGCCGATTCGGCATCCTGCTACATGGAGGCGGGGTCGCTGCTGGGACGCTGGGCGGATGCCTTTGGCTGCACGGACGGGCGTGACCCCGGCGGGCGGCTGTACGATCTGCTGGTGGATGCCTGGCGGGAAACGGCCATCGACGGCGTGCTGCACATCATGCGCGACGACGATATCGAGGAAACCTACCACGCCCTGTTCATGAAGCGCGCCATGGAGCAGGCCGGTCTGACCTGCCGGATCGTGACGGGCGTCGAGGGGCTGCGCTGGGGCGACGGCGGCGAGGTGCTGGACGAAGACGGCGTGCCGATCCGCTGGGTCTGGAAGACCTGGGCCTGGGAGACCGCACTGGACGAGATCCGCGAGGATCTGGCGGAGGACGAGGAGAACCTGCGCCTGCACCGCACCATCGACCGTGCCACCCAGCCACCGCGCATCGTCGACGTGCTGCTGCGGGAGGGCGTGATGGTCTTCGAACCGCTCTGGACCCTGGTCACCAGCAACAAGGCGATCCTGCCCGTGGTGCGGGAGATGTTCCCGAGCAGTCGTTTCCTGCTCGACACCGGCTACGAGCTGACCGGCGCGTTGCGCGCGGCGGGCTATGCCGCCAAGCCGATCGTCGGGCGCTGCGGGGCCAATATCGCGCTCTACGGTCAGAACGCGGACCTGGTGGCGTCAACGGAAGGCCGGTTCGAGAGCCGGGACACGATCTATCAGGAACTCTGGAAGCTGCCCCGCGTCGCCGGCCGCAACGCCCAGATCCAGGCTTTTTCCGTCGATGGATCATTCGCCGGCGCCGGCATCCGCCTCGACCCCGCCCTGATCATCACCACCGACAGCGACCTGCTGCCGCTGCGGGTGCTGCCGGATGCTGAGTTTCTGGCTCGGGAGTCGGACTGAGGGTTGGGTCTTCTGCTGTTCCGCGCGCTCGAAGGTTGTCTCAGGTCAGAGGCACCGCGACGTTTCCTACCGCCCGGTGAACGTCGCCGGGCGGCGCTCGATCATGGAGGCAAGGCCTTCGCGGGCGTCGGCGGAGCCGGAGAGTTCGGCGACGTTGCGGGCTTCCTCCGTGAAGCAGGCCTCCACCGGCAGGGCCTTGCCCTGGCGCAGCAGCCGTTTCACCGCCGCCTGTGCCAGTGGCGGGCCGCTCGCCAGTTCGCGGGCCAGATCCATGGCGGCGTCGAGCAGATCGGCGTCCGGAACCACGCGGCTGACGATGCCCAGATGCTTCGCCTCCTCAGCCGTCATGGTCGGGTTGGTCAGCAGGATCTCCATCGCCTTGCGGTGCCCCACCAGCGCGGGCAGCGTCGTGGTGGTACCGGCATCCGGTGACATGCCGACCTTGGTCGCGCCCGCGAGGAACTTCGCACTCTCTGCCGCGACCACCAGATCCACCGCGCAGGCCATGCCGAAGCCACCACCACCGGTGGCGTAGCCCTGAATGGCGGCAATGACCGGTGCATCCAGCCGCATCAGCGCCTGCGCCGCGTCCTGCAGCAGTGCCGTGGCGGTACGGATATGGGCGGGCAGTTTCTCCCCCTTCGACGCGAATTCCTTGATGTCGCCCCCGGCGCAGAAGTTCTTCCCCGCCCCGGTCAGCAGCACGGCGCGCACGTCCTCCGATCCGTGACAGACCATGATCGCCTGATAGAGGTCGCGCAGCAGGCCATTGTTCATGCCGTTGGCGTCATTGGGCCGATTCAGGCGGATATGGGCGATGCCATCGACATGGCTCAGAAGCACATTGCCGTCGCCGACAGGTTCGGTTGGCAGGTTCATGATGAGTCTCCGATTTGAGGGCGGTTGTTTGTGGACCGTTCCGCCCCTCTCCCGGTTCGTCGTTGGACTGTTCCATCCCTCTCCCCCGCCCGACCCCCCACGGGAGTATCCATGCTGGGGGGCCGGGCGGGGGAGAGGGATGGAACAGTCAGCAAACAGACTCCTGAGAGGGGCGGAACAGTCAGATGAGAAACGACAGCGTGAAGAGCGGCTTGTCGTTGTTGACCAGCGCCACCTTCTTGCGGGCCATGCGAAAGCCGTCAGGCGTGTCACGCAGCAGGTATTCCGTGCGCGCCGCCCAGAGGGTCTCCCCCCGCAGGCCGGATTCATAGACCATGACATTGCAGCCGACGCTGACCTCGTCGCCCGACTGTTCCAGCACCTCGACATTGGTGATCAGATGCCGGATGGCGGACTTCGGGTCCTGGGTGTAGCGCTTGCCGCTCAAGAGCTGACGCACCCGAACCCCGATGCGGGATCGGTTGTCGTAGATGATCGACATCTGCTGTTCCGGATCGATGGCGTCGCCATTGGCGGGCAGCCAGTAGATGCCATCGTCGGCCCAGAGTGCCTCCCAGGCCGCATATTCATGCTCGTCCTGCAGGCGAGCCTCCGCGTAGATGAACTGCTCGACCCGGCGCGTGATGTCCTGCTCCACGGTGATCATCCCCATCACTCCACCTCCATCATCTGGCGGTAGTGACGCCATATCCCGCGCGACGGCACCTCGTCGGTGGCATGGCCAACACGGAAACCGTCGTCGTCCGTGCGCTCCCGATGCTCTCCGCGTGTCAGGAACAGCCATTCCGGATCGCGGGAGAGCACGCCGCGGTGCGTGCGTTCGTACATCTCCGAGTCATCGGCCAGCAGGAACCCGGCGGGCCCGACGGAGCCCATGGTCTGTTGACGCAGGCGACGGTTGATGTCCGGCGCACCCTTGAACTGCAACGCCGTCACATGCTGCACGGTGTCATCCACCGCACGGGGCTGCAGCACGAAGATCTGGATCTCCGCGATAAACAGGTTCGGGAAGATCATGACGTGCGGTGTGCCGTCGATCATGACCTCGCGGGCCTTCTCCGGCCCATGCGCCTGTTCCATGGCCGCGACATAATCCGGCAGCCGCTCCGGCGTGGTGCCGAACCAGCTCAGCGGCTGGTCACGCATGCGGAACTCCGGCCTGAGGTCCAGCTCCGTATGACCATTGCCGAAGTCACGGGTAACGGCGGTGGATTTCGAGCCGTAGAGCCCGCCGATCCCGCTGTCCGTCACCTTGAAGACGGAGGCATGCACGAAGGCGGGGTGATAGCCATCCGTCTCGTTCTCCAGCACGAACTTCCAGTTCGCCTTCACCCGGTGCTGCAGGAACCCGGCGGTGATCTCCACCTCGCCTGTCGGCGATGAATCGCAGAGCCTGTCGAGCGTCTCCGCCGCACCGCCCAGATGCTCCTCCAGCGTCGGGCCATCAGCGGCGAAGGAACCGAAGACAAAGCCGCGATAGCTTGCGACACGCGTGACCTTGCCCAGCGACAGGGCCGACATGTCCTGCCCCTTGTAGCCATCAGCAAAGGCCGTGGCCTCCAGCCTGCCGTCATTGGCAAAGGTCCAGTTGTGGAACGGGCAGGTGAACTTGCGCGCGTTGCCCTGTGGCTCCGTGCAGACCTGGTTGCCGCGATGGGGACAGCGGTTCTGCAGCAGGTTGACCTGCCCGTCCGCGCCACGGGTCATGATGATCGGCTGCGGCCCGATGGACTTGGTGACGAAGTCGAACGGTTCCGGCACCTCGCTCTCGTGCCCGACATAGACCCAGGTGCGATACCAGATGCGGTCCAGCTCCATGCGGAATATGTCGGCGTCGGTATAGAGCGATCCATGCACCCGATCTTTCTCGATCAGCGTGGCGAAGTCCGGCACTTCCGGACGGGTCATGACATTCATCGGGCGCGCTCCCTGTCGGTTGGCAGGCGGTGGTTTATTCATTGAACGACTGTCCGGTTTATAATAGAAGGATTGCAACACTGCAATGCCCAACGTTCGGCGCACGCCGGCTGGGGACACGGAACGGGGAGATAACGAATGGCCGGAACAGACGCAGACATGCTGCATCCCGAGATCGAGGCGCTGGACCATGACGACCTGCTGGCCATCCAGAACAGCAAGCTCGGGGCCCTGGGGCAGCGACTGGCTCAGTCCCCCGAATGGGTGGACCATTTCCATGAATCCGGCTTGCATCCGAACGACCTGTCCGACCGGCAGGCGCTGGACAGTCTCGGGTTCCTGCAGAAGTCGCAGCTGCGCGACCGCTACCCCTTCCCCATGCTCGGCACCACGGCGGAGAAGGTGGAGCGGTTCTGCGCCACATCCGGCACCACTGGCCTGCCGGTCCTGTTCGGCTATACCCGCGACGACATGCAGGTACTGCTGGCCCGGCAGGTGGCGCGCCAGCTATACGCCCACGGCTGCCGTCCCGACGACCGGGGCTACAATGGTTTCGGCTTCGGCCTCTGGGTCGGCGGTCTGGCCTATGACCTGGGCATGGCGGAACTGGGCATGACCAACTTCCCCGTCGGGCCGGGCCGCAGCGATCTGGTGGTCGAATGGATGCGCGACATGGAATGGTCGCTGGCCACGGTCTCGCCGGTCTTCCTCGCCACCCTGATCCGCACCAGCCAGGAGAAGGGCATCGATCCGAAGACCGACTGGAAGCTGAAGCGCGCCGTCATCGGCGGGCAATCCGTCTCCCGCGCCTTCCGCGACGAGTTGGAGGCCGGACTGCCGCAGGACTTCATGACCTACAACACCTATGGCACGACGGAGGCTGGCGGCCCCATCGTCGCCGCCTCCTGCCCCTGGAGCCATGCCCGCGACGAGATGCATCTGATCAACGAGGATACGGTACTGACCGAGATCCTCGATCCGGAGACGTTCAAGCCGGTCGGGCCGGGCGAGGTGGGCGAGATCGTCGTCACCACCCTGGACAAGCAGGCGTCACCGGTCGTGCGCTGGCGGACCCGCGATCTGGTGCGCCTGTCGGAGCATCCCTACGACTGCCCCTGCGGGCGCCGCGGCATGCGCAACATCGGGCGGATCATCGGCCGCTCCGACGACATGCTGAAGGTGCGCGGCGTCATCGTCTATCCGTCCCAGGTGGAGGATGTCATCGCCACCACGCCAGGCACGGTGAAGGAAGCCTGGCAGATCTATGTCGACACGCCGGGCAGCGCGCCGAAGCAGATCGTCGTGGCCATCGAGAAGGAGCGCAGCCACAACGGCTCCCCCGACGAACTGGCCGACGCCGTGGGCCGCAGCCTGACCAGTCGCCTCGGCCTGAAGGTTCCGGTGGAATGTCATGATGAAGGCACCCTGCCCCGCTACGAGGCCAAGGCGCAGCGGGTTCTGGTGCGCGACTGAGGGATGGCAGGGTCAGGTTCGGTCCGCTATGGCAGATCCTCACTTGCCTTCCCCCTTGCGGGGGAAGGAACCGCGCAGCGGTCGATGGGGGGTGAAGCCGAAGGCTGCTGAACTATGGTGGAATCACGACTGTTCGGCTGCGCCGATCCACCCCCATCCCGACCTTCCCCCGTCGAGGGGGAAGGAGTAGCAGTCCCTCTCTGACCACCGGCAGGCCACAGAAAGAAGGATCAGACGATGGCGCGCAAGCAGGCCGAGAACTACGAGGAGATCCGCCGTCGCATCATGGCCTGCGCCGCGACCGAGTTCGCGCGCCAGGGCTATGCCGCGACCAGCATCGCGGATCTGGCAAAGGCAAACGGCGTCTCGCGCGGGCTGCTGTACCACTATTTCGCCTCCAAGGAGGCGCTGCTGCAGGAGATGTTGAACAGCCATCTCGACATGATGCTGGACGCCGCCAACACCGCCGCGACGAACGGTGTGACGGCACAGGACCGGTTCCGTTCCACCATCCGCACCATCGTCGGCATCAACGCCGGATCCCGTGACCTGCAGGTCGTGCTGCTGCATGACCTGCAGAATCTCGGCACGGCGGAGCGGGCGGAGATCGTCAGCAAGCAGCGGCGCATCATCGCCGTGCTGCGCGACCTGATCCGCGACTGCGATCAGACCGGCCACATCAACAGCCGCACCCTGATGGCCCAGACCATGATGTGCGTCGGCATGATCAACTACACCTACCTCTGGTACGACCCGGCGGGCCCAGTGGGACCGGAGGAATATGCCGACATGGTCGCCGACACCTATCTGGCAGGGCTGAACGCTGGTCCCGGTTAGACGCGCGCTCTTGTGATCTGCGCGATCCGATCCACTGCCGCCCCTGTCGCGAAGGTGGTGAGGTTCCCGTTTCTCCGCAGGTCCGGCATTCCCCTGCGCAGCTCATTCTGCTGCATGGCAACGACCTCCGCCCCGACATCGCGCCCGCCCTGTGCGCCGCGTTCCCGGTTGCGCGCAACGCATGTGTCCGCGTCCAGCAGGAAGGCGAAGGTCACGACCGGCGCATGAAACCGCCTGGCGAGGGCAAGCAGCGGCTGCCGATCCCTCGCCTTCAGATTGGTGGCATCGATGACGGTCAGACGGCGGGTGGCGAGGCGCTTCTCGGCGATCAGATGCACCAGCTCGAAGGCCGGCGCGCTGGCCGACTGGTCGGATTCATCATCCGAGACCAGCGCGCGGCAGGTATCGGAGGACACGATCTCCGTCGGTCGGAAATGCCGGGCGGCGAAGGTCGACTTGCCCGCCCCCGAGGCCCCGACCAGCAGGACGAGGCAGAAATCCGGGATGGTCAGGACCGTCTCCGCCGTAGCCATCGCCTCAGGCGAGGCCGAGTTTCTCGGCCAGACCGATTCGCTGCAGCTTGCCAGTGGCGCCCTTCGGGATCTCGTCGAGGATCAGCAGCTTGCGCGGCACCTTGAAGTCCGCCAGCCGGGTGGCGACGAAGTCACGGATCTCGCGATCCGTGGCGCTCGCCCCCTCACGCAGCACCACGGCGGCGGCAACTTCCTCCCCCAGCTTCGGGTGCGGCATGGCGAAGGTGACGACCTGGGCCACGGCCTCATGGTCCATCAGCACCTCGTCCACCTCCCGCGGGGAGATCTTCTCGCCGCCCCGGTTGATGATCTCCTTCAGGCGACCGGTGATGCTGAGATAGCCTTCCCCGTCCAGCACGCCCTGGTCACCGGTGCGGAACCAGCCATTGGTGAAGTTCTCCGCGTTCGCCTTCGGGTTCGCCTCGTAGCCCGCGGTGACATTGGGGCCACGGATCACGACCTCCCCCGTCGCGCCCTGCTCCATCAGATTCCCGTCAAGGTCCATGATCGCGACCTCCGGCCCGGCGGCGATACCGACGGAACCCGGCTTGCGCGCGGCGGGCGGCAGGGGGTTGGAGGCCATCTGGTGCGCAGCCTCCGTCATGCCATAGCTTTCGATCACCGGGCAGCCGAAGGTCTCCTCCAGCTCCGCCATCACCTGCGGCGGCAGGGAAGAGGAGGAAGAACGGATCAGCCGCAGCGGCTGATCCTTGATCAGGTCGGCATTGCGCCCGGCCCGGCTGAGGATCGCCTGATGCATGGTCGGCACCGCCGTGTACCAGTTGGGTTTCGCCATCTCCATCCAGGTGAAGAAACGCAGGGCGTTGAAGCCCGGGCTGCACCAGACGCTGGCACCCGCCGCCACGGAGCTCAGCACTGCCGCGATCAGGCCATGGATGTGGAACAGCGGCATGATGTTGAGGCAGCGATCCGCCGCCGTCAGATCCAGCGCGGCACGGATGTGCCGGGCGCTGGCCGCGACATTGGCCTGCGACAGCGGCACGATCTTGGGCCGCGAGGTGGTGCCGGAGGTATGCAGCACAAGCGCCACATCATCCGCCGCCGCCATGCCGCCTGCCTGCGGCGCGGAGGCCGCCGCAGGTCCGGCAAGATCGAACAGTCCGGCGGCATCACCGGTGCGTGGGGTCAGACGCAGGATCGCGATGCCCCGCTTCTCCGCCGCCGCAACGGCATCGCCGTCATAGTCATCGGCAACGATCAGGGCCTTCGCGTTCAGATCATCCAGATAGAAGTCGAACTCGTCGGCGCGGTAGGCCGGGTTGAGCGGAGCCGTGGTCGCGCCGCAGGCAACGGTCAGGAAGGCCGTCGCCATCTCCGGCCCGTTCGGCAGCACGATGGCGACCCGGTCGTTGCGCCCGATGCCGAAACCGTTCAGGTCGGCCACCACCTTCGCCGCAAAATCCCGCAGCCCGCCGTGGGTCAGGTCCGCGCGACCCTCCGCGCCAATGGCCGGCGCGTCGTCCGCGCCCGTGTCCAGCAGTTCGCGCAAGCTATTGGCCATGGAAGTTCCCCCGATCCGGTCGTTCGATACGTTTCTGTCCGGGGGATGCTTTACACCAGTCAGCCGTTCTGTTCCATCCAGCGGCGCAAACGTTCCGGGTCAGTGCCGAGAAAGGCAAAGGGTCCTCGCTGGTGCAGCACCGTGGCGGCATCCGCCGCCCACTCATGGCGCATCATCCAGTCAACCTCCCGACCGAACAGCCCGCCGCCCAGGTCCGCCCCCAGATCGGCATCCCTGTGCACCCCGTCCAGCATCTCCGGCACGGAGGCCCCATGGCGGGAGATCAGGGTGCGGATGTAGGCGGCGTCCAGATGCGCCCATGTTGCCGCGACACGGTTGGCAAACAGCCCATAACCGCCATCCATGCTGCCGTCATGCAGCGGTCCGGCGCTGCCGGAGAGCCCCTCCGCATGGGGCAGCAGGTCGCGCAGGCATGCCGTCGCACCGACGCTGCCCGTCGCCAGCGTGCGCAGGGTCGCGCGCCGGGTGAGTATCGCCGCCAGCAATCCTTCCAGATCCCTGCCGGAGGTGACCTCTCCGCCAGCCGGGACATGCGCCAGCATCAGGTCATTGGGCATCGGGATGAGACTGAGCGGCCCGGCCACCGTCGGCAGTTCATGCAGTCCCGCCATTTCCGGCCAGGGCCGCGCAAGGACGGCATAGAGGCCCGTCGCGCCGCCGGTTGCTCCGACAGCTGCCCCAGCCGCGCCACTGCCGCCCCGCGCGACATTGCCGCCCAGCCGCACGGCATCCCGCGCCAGAGTGACCGTCAGCCGGGTGACGTCGGTCAGGGTGGCCTTGGCGACCTGATATGTCCCCTCCGGTGCCGCCAGCATGCCGCTGACCAGCCTGTCGGAGGCGTCGAGGATTTCACCCGCGCCGGACCTGCCCCCACCGAACAAGCGGCGCAGGCCGCGCGGCCTGGATGCAGGACGCAACATGCGGATGGGCTGAACCAGATGGGGCGCAGCAGCCGTGAGCCAGTCCGCCAGCGCTTTCCCGGCAGGAGATTCCCCCGGAAACAGCAGATCGCACGGCAGCGGAATGGCCGACCGGTCTGTCAGGCCGGCGTGGAAGTGCCAGTCACGTGGCTGTCCGCTGGCCGCCGCCTGCCAGGTCCGGAACGCATTGACGATGCCGGGGCCTTCCAGCGGATCGCTGCCCCCGGCCCCCGCCATGGATCAGGCGCCGAGTACCGGGAAGGAGCGGATGAAGTCGCGGATGCGGGGCTGGATCTCGGTACGCCAGCGGCCACCGTTGAACACACCGTAATGACCGACGCCATCCTGGATGTAGTCCATCTGCTTCTTGGCCGGGATGTTGATGCAGAGGTCATGCGCCGCCTGGGTCTGGCCGATACCGGAGATATCGTCCTTCTCGCCCTCGACGGTGAACAGGCCGGTCTTCCTGATCTTGGTCAGATCAACGCGGCGGCCCCGGTGCATCATCGTGCCATTCGGCAGATCGAAGCGCTGGAACACCACCTCCAGCGTCTGCAGGTAATATTCGGCCGTCAGGTCCAGCACCGAGAGATATTCGTCATAGAACTTCCGGTGGCCATCGGTGGAATCGCCGTCGCCCGCGATCAGCCCTTCGTAGAGCTTCTTGTGCGCATCGATATGGCGATCCAGGTTCATGGTCATGAAACCGGTGAGTTGCAGGAAGCCCGGATAGACCGGACGCATGAAACCGGCGTGCGGCAGGGGCACACGGGTAATGACGTTGGTCTTGAACCATTCGATCGGGCGGGATGTCGCCAGGTCGTTCGGCACCGTCGGGCTTTTCCGCGGATCGATCGGGCTGCCCATGATCGTCAGGGTCGCCGGGGCCGCCGCATCATTGTCTTCCGACATCAGCGCCGTCGCGGCCAGAACCGCCGGACCGGGCTGGCAGACAGCGACGACATGGGTGTTCGGCCCGAGCACTCGCAGGAAATCGATGACGTAGTCGATGTAGTCATCCAGATCGAAGTTGCCTTCCGACACCGGCACGTTGCGCGCGTCACGCCAGTCGGTGATGAAGACCTCATGCTCCGGCAGCATCGCGGCAACGGTGCCGCGCAGCAGGGTCGCATAGTGGCCGGACAGCGGTGCCACGATCAGCACGCGCGGATCGGCGCGACGCCGGTTCAGGCTGCTGGTATCGCGGGAGAAATACTTCAGCTGACCAAAGGGCCTGCGATAGATCACCTGTTCGGTCACCGGCACCGGTGCGCCGTCGATGGTGATCTCGTCCAGTCCGAAGGACGGCTTGCCATATCGGCGGGTAATACCCTCGAACACATCAGCCGCCGCCGCTACGGCGCGGCCCGGCGCTGTATGCGCAGCCGGGTTCATGGGGTGACGCAGCATCATCTGGGTCATGTGCGCAGCAGCGCGCCACGGCTTGATCGCCGCGTGGTTCAGTTCGTACATCTGGTAGAGCAAACTGGGTCTCCCGATTGCGTCGCGAATCGAAGGATAACGGATATCCCTCTCATTTCGTATTGTGCAGCGCACAATAATGTCACGGGCTTGTCAAGCGCGGCTGTCACCATGGTGTCATGCGCGCCCTGTCGGAATGGTTAACGCGAGCGTGATTGGCGGCCTGCGGCGTGGCGGATAGCATTCATCCTGTCATTCAATCCGGCAGGAGAGATCATCATGTACGCGCGCAGGACTGTTCTTAAGGGGGCTGCGAGTCTGCCCCTCGCCGCCATTCTGGCTGACCCCATGCTGGCTCGGGCGGCGGCCCATGGCCTCCAGGACGTGAGCATCACCACGGCAGGCGGAAAGTCGGTCAGTGGCGCGCTCGCCCTGCCCGCGAAGACACCCGCGGCGGCGGTCCTGCTGATCCACGAATGGTGGGGCCTGAACGACCAGATCAAGTCCGTGGCCGCGAAGCTGGCGGAGGGGGGGTATGTGGCCCTCGCCGTGGACCTCTATGACGGCAAGGTCGCGACCGATGCAGGGGATGCCCGCAGCTACATGGGTCAGGTGAACGGTGGTGAGGCCACCGATGCGCTGGCGAGCTGGATCGGCTGGCTGAAGGATCACGACAGGGCCAACGGCAAGGTGGCAACGGTTGGCTGGTGCTTCGGTGGCGGCTGGTCGCTGAATGCCTCCATCGCGGCACCCGTGGACGGCACGATCATCTACTACGGCAATGTCAGCCGGAAGGCGGCGGACCTGAAGGCGCTGAAGGGGCCGGTGCTGGGGCATTTCGCGACCGAGGACCAGTGGATCAATCAGGCCATGGTCAGCGGCTTCGAGGCGGAGATGAAGCAGGCCGGGAAGCAGTTCACGACCCACTGGTATGATGCCAACCACGCTTTCGCCAACCCGACCAGCGCCCGCTATGACGAGGCCGATGCCGCCCTTTCCTGGCAGCGCACCCAGGCATTCCTGGAGGAAACGCTCGGGTGATCACCCTTCGGCAGCACCCGGCGGCGCCCGGACTGCCGAACCCCAGCCCGTTCTGCATGAAGGTGGAGCCGTCGGCCAAACAACCGCCCCAAACGAAAAAGCCGGGCACTGGGCCCGGCTTCGTCAGATCCGTCTGTCGCTGAAATCAGGCTTCAGCGGTGGCCGCCGGTGCTGCCGTCTCCGCGCGGGCCTTGGCGATCTCGCGCTTCAGCTTGCGGGCGTTATCGGACAGCTTCGCGTCGGACTGCTTCAGGATGAAGTTGTCCAGACCGCTGTTGTGATCGATGGAGCGCAGCGCGGCGGCGGAAATCCGCAGCGAAACGGAACGGCCCAGCGCCTCCGACATCAGCTTGGTGTGGCGCACGTTCGGCAGGAACCGACGATTGCTCTTGATGTTGGAGTGGCTGACATTGTGTCCGGTCTGCACACCCTTGCCGGTAAGCTCACAGCGTCGCGCCATGGTGGTTCTCCCGCATGTTCGGCCCATATGGCCGCAAGTCGTGAAAATTGGATCGGTCCCCTGACTGGAGGCCGGAGCGCGGGTGTTTAGCGGGTTCCCGCGCAGTGGTCAAGCGCTGCGGACGCCTTGTGCAGACCGGAAGCCGCAAACTGCATGGCTGTCAGCATTTGATCCCGCGCGCCGGAGCCACCACAATGCACCCCATCAGACACCCTGGGGAGGGAGCCGGCCACGCCGGACAGCACACATGACACAGACAGAAGCAGCAAACGACCGCACGCCATCAGCAGGCCAGGCAGCGACCGACATGGATGTCGTCGTTGTGGGCGCGGGTTTCGCCGGCATGTATCTGCTGCACCGCCTGCGCGGTCTCGGGTTCCGGGTGCAGGTGATGGAGGCGGGCAGCGATGTCGGCGGCACCTGGTACTGGAACCGCTACCCCGGGGCGCGCTGCGATGTCGAGAGCATGCAGTATTCCTATCAGTTCGATGACGACCTGCAGCAGGAGTGGGAGTGGAGCGAACGCTACGCCACGCAGCCGGAGATCATCCGCTATGCCCGACACGTCGCCGACCGCTTCGACCTGCGGCGCGACATCCGCTTCGACTGCCGCGTCGCTGCTGCCCATCTGGATGAGACAGAGGATACCTGGCGGATCACGACGGAGGCCGGGGACACGCTGACCACCCGATGGTTCGTCATGGCCACCGGCTGTCTCTCATCGGCCAACATGCCCGACATTCCCGGCGTCGGGAGCTTCGGCGGCGAGATCTATCACACCGGCCAGTGGCCGCATGAGGATGTGGATTTCACCGGCAAGCGGGTCGCCGTGATCGGCACCGGGTCCTCGGCCATCCAGTCGATCCCGATCATTGCGGAACAGGCCGCTTCCCTGACGGTCTTCCAGCGTACCGCGAACTACGCGATCCCGGCACGGAACCGCCCCCTGAACCCGGAAGATGTCGCACGGACCAAGGCGCACTATGGGGAGATGCGGGCGCAGGCGAAGCAGATGCCTGCCGGAATCCTTTTCCAGGCCAATGATGTGTCAGCCAGGGCGGTGGATGACGCGGAACGGCAGGCCCGCTTCGAACACCGCTGGCAGAAGGGCGGGCTGACGTTTCTGGGGGCCTTCAACGACCTGTTGCTGGACGAGGAATCCAACCGCTTTGCCGCCGAATTCGTGCGCAACAAGATCCGGGAGACCGTGAAGGATCCGGAAGTGGCGGAACTGCTCTGCCCGACGAATATCATCGGCTGCAAGCGGCTGTGCGTCGATTCCGGATACTACGAGACCTTCAACCGCCCGAACGTGCATCTGGTGGATATCAGCGGCAGCCCCATCGAGGCGCTGACGGAGAACGGATTGCGGACGGCGGGAGAAGAATACGCGTTCGACTGCATTGTCTTCGCCACCGGCTTCGATGCCATGACGGGATCCCTGCTGCGCGTGGATATCCGGGGGTCCGGAGGGCGCCCCCTCGCCGACAAGTGGCAGGAGGGTCCGAAGACCTATCTTGGCTTGATGACTGCCGGATTTCCGAACATGTTCATGGTGACCGGCCCGGGCAGCCCGTCGGTACTGACGAACATGCTGCCTTCCGTCGAACAGCATGCCGAGTTCATCGCCGACTGTATCGCGCATATCGCGGAGAACGGCCTGAAACGGATCGAAGCCGAGCCCGAGGCCGAAGAGGCATGGGTGGCGCACGGCGACCAGGTCGCGGGCCTGACCCTGCGGTCAACGTGCAGTTCGTGGTACATCGGCGCCAACATTCCGGGCAAGCCACGGGTCTTCATGCCCTATATCGGGGGCTTTCCCGCCTATCTCGACAAATGCGCCGAAGTGGTCGCGAACGGATATGAGGGCTTTCGCCTGAGTTGAGGTGTTTCGCAGGTCGGTGATGCCGTCAACATTCCATGGACCGCGCTATCCGCTGGCGCTGGCCATACGGGAGGTCGGGTCCGGTTGCGCGCAGATATCCGCCACTGTTCCGCTGCCTGCGCCGCTGGGCAGTGCGTCGTCCGGCTGCAGCAGCCAGCGACCCACGTCGTGCTGGACAACCGGGCCCTGCAGGTCGCGGAACAGCAAGTGCCAGCCATCGTCGTAAAGCGCCAGGTCCGGTGCCGCGTGGAAGCGTTCCAGGGTCGTCTGCACCGCGTGGCAGGGAACAATCTGGTCCCGGCGGCCATAGAGCACCAGCAAGGGTGTTCTGATGGCCGGGACGGCGTTGTATGCCGCGTCCATGAGGTCAACCAGTCCGGAGACGGTATCGAAACGCGTGGCCTTGATGAACAGCGGGTCTGCCCCCATCGCCCTGAGGACCATGTCGTTGTCCGACGCGCGCACCCCCAGACCGCCGCCCGTGGCCGTATATCCCGGCATGGTCGACGAGAAGAAGTCCAGCGCCCATCGGGCAAATCCGGTCATGGTCTTGCGGCTCCAGACCGCAGGTGCCGAAAGCACAGCACTGGCCACCCGGGGCGGTTCGGCAGAGCCCAGCGCCGCCATCACCACCGCGCCCCCCATGCTTTCGCCCACCAGATGAACCGGCAGGCCCGGATGCCGCGCCTGGACCATAGCCACGACACTGGAAAGGTCCTGCGTCAGGGTCGGCACACCGGGCCAGATGCCACGATGCTCCGTTTCACCAAAGCCGCGCTGGTCATAGGCATAGACGGCAATGCCCTGCCGCGACCAGCGGTCGGCAGGCTCGGCCCAGGCGCGGCGGTAGTCGTTGAAACCATGCAGGGCAATCACGACTGCCCTTGGTTCTGGCGGTACCGATTGCGTGTAGGGCAACTGATAACCATCCGCCATCACGAAGTGGCTGCCTGTCGCGTGCGGTGCCGCGACCCTGGGTCCGGCGGGCTGTTGCATTGCCGTGCAGGCGCTCAACATCCCGAGTGCCATTCCGGCGCAGAGCAGGCTGTTGAGGCGCATCGCATCGCGGCTCAACCGCAGCGTATTGATACAATTCATGATCATGGTCGCTATGATGCCCGGATGACGGATGAAATCGACCCCAAAGATCACCTGCTGGCAATTAACGAAGCCTTCTATGCGGCCTTTGCCAGCGGAGACCTGGGCTGGATGACCGATATCTGGTCCGGTCGGCAGTACATCACCTGCATTCATCCCGGCCACCGCGCCGGTCACGGACGGACCGACGTGCTCTCCGGCTGGTTCGACATCCTGCAACAGCCGCCGGGGATCAGCTTCGCCGACGCGGTCGCCTATCTGCACGGGGATACCGGGATAGTCCTGTGCACCGAACGGATCGGGCCACATGAGTTGGCGGCCACGAACGTGTTCTGCCGGGAGGCCGGGCGGTGGCGCATGGTGCACCATCAGGCCAGCACCATACATGCACCACCCGCCGATACGGATTCGGGCACGCCCGGATCAGGCAATATTCACTGAGTCCGGGCGTCCCTGAATTTCGGACAAGGGAGAGCGGCGCCGACGCCTGTCCGATCCGACCCGGCCCGGCCCGGAAGCCTGCAGTTCACCGGGCAACCACCTCAGATCAGCAGGCTTGCCACACGGCGGCGCAGGGCGGGGATCACCTCCGCCTCGAACCATGGATTGCGTGCCAGCCAGCCGTTGTTGCGGCCCGAAGGGTGGGGCAGCGGCAGATAGCGCGGCATGTAGTCGTTCCACCTCTCCACCGTGGCCGTGAGAGTCTTCTCCCGGCGGGCGCCGAGATGCCAGTCCTGAGCATACCGACCGAGGACAAGGGTGAACTCGACCTGGGGCAGGGCACGCATCAGCCGCTTGTGCCAGGCAGCGGCACATTCGGGTCGGGGCGGTCGGTCGCCGGCCCCCTTGACGGTGCCCGGATAGCAGAAGCCCATCGGGATGATCGCGAACCGCGTCGGGTCATAGAAGGTGTCCCGTCCGACCCCCAGCCAGGCACGAAGACGATCTCCGGAGGGATCATCCCACGGCACGCCCGAGCGGTGGACTCGGATTCCGGGGGCATGGCCTGCAATCAGGATCCGGGCCTGCGTTGTCGCGGCCAGGACGGGGCGGGGTTCATGCGGCAGGTGCTCTGCACAGATCTGACAGGTGCGGATCTCGGCCAGCAGCCTGTCGAGCGGGTCGTTCATCTGTCCGGCCGTGCCTGATGAATGGTGAGGA
>Ga0070728_10000847_pt1 | contig 53152 bp, 52 predicted proteins | sample tdDd471_FD_66723 | JGI IMG/M metagenome (GOLD analysis project Ga0070728, IMG submission 66723) | Marine sediment microbial communities from the Atlantic coast under amendment with organic carbon and nitrate - tdDd47.1 | ecosystem: Environmental > Aquatic > Marine > Coastal > Sediment | place... | reverse complement strand
TCAACGTTGCGTGGGGTACGACACCCATATGTCACACCAGGCTGGCCTCGTCGTGCCAGAGAGGAGCGCGTGTTACTCTTGCATTGCCAGAACGCCACGTCAGCCGCACGATACAGAGTACTGTGTCGTTGAGGACTGCATCATCGACCATGATCGTCGCCACACGACTGAAGCAGCGGCGCCACCAACACGCCCCCCCTGTACCTCGGTGTTGGCCTCGGTAGAGACGGACGTGTTGGCCAGTGTAGACGACAGTACGCGCGGACGCCGTCGTGCGTGCCCGCACTGTGACTACGAGATTGCGCTCGACTGGTACCAGTGCGTGGGGTGCAGAGGTCGCTTTACGTTGCTAGAGACAACTCCCATAGACTGTGCGCACGTGGGCACGTACCGCCTACTGCTGTTGCTCGTTGCGTCGACAAAGGCACTCGCACATGCCGTTCCCATAGCAATTGTCACGCTGTCGCTGGCCACGTTGCACGTCGTTGCCACACTGTTTGTTCTCCTCGTACCGGGCGCCATCAATTGCCTGATCCTCTCAAACACTCCTCACGCACGCCTAAAGTTTGCCATAGGCGCCGTGCAAACGACAATTGCAGTCGCGACGTTGCGTTACACGATGCTGAAGACGAGTGTGGCGACGTAGGCGCGGCGACGACGACAACGGAGAACACCACTGGCGTCGTCGTCGTTGTACAGAGCAAAATACACTTTTCTATGCACGTTATAACACGAGGACATGGGGGAGGCAAAGACGGCGAGAGGCGAAGATGCGCCTCAGAGACAGCAGCAGCAGCAGCAGCAGCAGCAGCAGCGGCGACGGTGCTTTCACGAGTATCGCAAGTTGACACAGACACAGTCGCGTTTACTACCACCAGTCCCGAGTGATAGACTCTGTGCTGCGCGCACCGCGCTGTTACATGCGCAGAGTGGCAGCAACCGTGACAGCAGCACCGCTACGCGCGATCCACACCGCGCTGGTGAGTAGACAAAAAAGAGCGGAACCATCAGGTGTGACACGATGAAGGTCCTCGTGTACACAGACGTGACCACCGTGCTGTTAGACATTGACAACGACGACACTGTCAGCGACCTCAAGCGCGTTGTTGCCGACATGTTGACTTCCATGGTGGTGCGCCCAGAGTTTTTTGACATGGTGGCACTGACAGACGATGGTGCCGACGGGCACGTTGTGGACGGCGACGACAGGGCCGCCGACTCTGCGTTTCCGAGTGCATTTAGGATCCGACGCAAGGAGTGTGGCAGACTTGAAGCGTCTGGTAGCGACGACGGCGACAACGGTGACAGTGACGATGACGGTGACAGTGACAGTGACAGTAGCGTCGCTCACAGCGGCAGTCACGACGGTGGTGACGAAGATTACGATGGCTACAACTTGCGTACGACTACGGCGGCGGCGGCGGCGGCGGCGGCGGCGGCGGCGGCGGCGGCGGCGGCGGCGGCGGCCGCGTCACATGCGCCCCCCTGAGCCCGTAGCATGTTCGATGGTGTGTGCCACCTCGTTTGCCAGCAACTCCTCAAAGCGATACGTGCCTATCTGAGCACTGTCACGAAACTCGTACATGGCCAGTACGGGACAAAACGAGCGAGGCTGGAACGTCTGTTGCAATGAAAATTCGCAGTGGGCAGTGGCACGTGTATTTACTGTCACCCCCCCCCTCTACCTGTCCATCGTCACAGCCGGCGCTGCTGCAGCACGCCCCGTGTGGTGTTCGATGATGCGCTGAAACTCGTGTGACGACGTTCGGAAGATCCGCGCGCTCAGCACAGTCAGCGGGACTTTGTGCTCGTCGTCGTCGTCGTCATCGTCGGCAAAGCAGGCGGTGACAGTCGGACTGAGATACTTTTGCAGCGCACGTGCCGCGTCTTCGAACGTGTCGAAGCGCTTACAGTGGCACACACTGTCGTAGTCGGCATTCTGCAACAGCACGACTTCGATGGCGAACATTTTGTTCCTGGTTGTGGTGGCGATGCGACCGTTGCACATACTAAATCACAAGACCTGGAAGCAAGACCTGGACGGGTAGTAAAAATAGGCATGCGCGTGCTGTGACGATTTAGTCGCCCGCAGCCATGGGCAGCGGCAACAACGACATCCGCTGCCCCTCACCATGGCACGACAGCGCGACGACGACGACGATGACGACGACGACGACCGCCATTACCACCGCCGAGTTGACGACTAATATCGTGTGCCTCCGCAGCGGAGAAAGAAGGATACGTATTTTTCTAGAGCAAGGAGCCGACCCCAACGCCCTCATGACACGCGACGAACTGCGTGGCTTCAATCGAACGAGCGTCGGTCCCCCAAGCCTACTCGAGTGGTGTTGTATCAACATGAATGCAACCGCCGTCAGTCTGTTGATTCGCTTTGGTGTGCGCATCGACGAGTCGTTGGTAGCGTATCGCTACGGCACGCTTTCTAACGTCGACTTTATTTGGCACACCGTTGAATGCATTTTGTTGCTATGCGAACGCGCGGTGGCACTCTTGACGATACATAACGTTGCACGTGCACTTGGAAATGCTCCGAGACACAAGGCGTGCACGCGTCCACATGCTGTCGTAGAAATTGCGAAACGTCTTTTCCCGATCCGAAAAATGAGACTGGCGGACCTCACGATAACGCCGTTAGAACTAGAGACGTGCGTGTACATTGGCCTCACACAGTCACCCCCCGCACCGACGACCCCCCACCTCGGTGTTTCCGAGTGGGCACGGTGCCGTCTGCAGTGCATATGGGGTACATTCCTGCGCACCACCGATCAGGTGTCACTGTGGCCCTACGCGCAACAATGTTGCAGGAGTCGCCGTGATGAGATGGCCGCCTATTTCACAGACTCTTGACATTTACGCTCCGAACGGTGTGCATGTGTGCGTGTCAAAGGTTGACGATGGCTCGTCGCTGGGTTGGAGCAGGTGCTCATCGACGCCGGCCGACGAGGGACACGCGGCCGGACCGGTGTGGACGACTGAGGCGCCGCCGCAGAAACACGAAACATAAACGAAGGGCGTTGGCTTTTTTCAGTGTGTTGAGCAAGGGCAGACGATGGCGGTGGCGACGGTGCGCGCCGATGCGTCAGTACGCTGTATCCAACAATGGGCAACGGCACACGGTGTGTTGACAGGCGGACAGATTGGCCGCGCACTGGGCGCCGGTGCGTCGGGCGCTGTGCACCAGTTGTGTCTCGGCACCGGCGCTGCCGATTGCACGTTTGCCGCCAAGTTTGAGCCAATCAACGAGCCTTGGCAGTTGGAACACGCACGAAAGGAGGCTGGCCTACAACAGGCGCTCGCACAGTACGGCGTGGGCCCGCGGTACTTTGGCGCATTCTACTGCGAGCACGATCGTATGTTTGTGATTGTCACAGAACTGTGGGATGGTGGCGCGCTGCGCTCGGGCGAACTGATGCCTATGCCGCTCGTGCGACGCCTCGAGGCACAGATCGCCAAGATGCACGCGCTCGGTTGGATGCACTCGGACGTGTTGCCAAAGAACGTGCTCGTGCGCCGCGACGCACTGCGTCGCATCGTCGACGTGACGCTCGCCGACTTTGGCCTGTCACGCCGCTTTGACTCGCCCTGGGACCCCGCGGCACGGGCCGAGTTGGTGCGCTACTTTCTGTCTGACGCCGACGCGCACGCCGCATTGCAGTACGCAGTGCCGCCCGCACACGCACGCTCCCCCGCCGACCTGGAGCGCTACGTGTACGAGCACCCCGAACTTCTCGACGCTGCGCTCATCGGTTGGCTCCTTGCAACGCACCAACACGTATGCACCGACGGCGGCGGCGGCGGCGGCGGCGGCGGCGTACTGCCGTCACAGCACGCTCCAGCAACGGGTTCGCCACCAGTACCAGCGCCGCCCCGGGCCAGCAGCGCCAGTGGAGAAGAAGACGAAGAAGAAATGGCATCCAGCCACAGCACCAGACATCGACGACAGGGCCCACGGCGTCGACGCGCAATCCGCCGCCACTGGACGCAGCGCAGCAGCCTCCAAAATGCAAAAACACCAGACCTCAACACCACGCCATAAAGCGCGCCGACACCCTGTGACGGCAATGGCTCACGCGTCCATCACAGCGGGCGGGCGCAGTAAAATGTTGATCGCAGCCTACGAGCGCTTGACGGTGACACCCCGGGCGTTGATCTTTGTTGGTGTTGTTGTTGTTGTCGTCGTCGTCATACACCTTTGGGTGCAAACACGATGGCGTCGTCGTCGTCGTCGTCGTCGTCGTCGTCGTTGTCGGCTGAAGAGGCGTTGGTGGCAGCAAGGGTACTTCTGAGTCGCGTTCGAGATGCGAAAGACGCACAACAAGGGGTTGTGGCAGAACAAGTGCGCACCGAGAGGCGTTTAGCCACCAGTCGTCAGTATGACGAAGACGTGCGGCTGCTTGCGTTTCTCAAACGCATCCTGAACGGCGAGGTGACCGTATATCCAAACTACACCTTGGACAATCGCTTCACGATCGTGTTGCCGTGCGTGCTCGACACGTTCTTTCGCAAAGAGTTGTGGGAACGCGACGCGTTTGTCGAGTCTGTCACCGGCATGCAACGCGACGTGCGCGCCTGCATTGCCACGCTCCTGCGAGACCACTTTGTCGTTGACCGCATCGAGATGGAGGTGAGCGTCGACGCAGACACTGACACAACAGAGTGGCCATTCCGTGTTCTTCGTCGTTCAGTAGTCAAACAACATCGTGATCGTCGTCCACTGGGGTGGTGCGTCGATGCAAACTTAAACGACACGTATTGGGGCGACGATGAAGGTGACTTTGCAGACTTTTACTGGACGCGTGCGCAGGTTCCAACTGCTGTACGTGCCGCAGAGATCGACGACGAGTGCTATGCTCCGATCGCCGACGAACCAGAGCCTCGTCGCCCCGTTCTAGTGTCGCTCCCCACTATTTGCGTTCACATGGCACCAGTCACGACTGGCGTGTCACCGAGACGATGAGAACTCATCAGACCCGCCCTACAACGAGTGCCTACAGGGGGGTACTTTGATGTCCGGTTACGCGTTCGCTTCATCGACGACACGGCGTGCGTCGAACAGACCGTTGGGTCACCACTGGCCCCCTTCTCACGATAAATCGGTCTTTAGGCTGTATTAAAAAAGGAACAAAACAACAGCAAGACTGCCATTCTTCACTCGTAAAGTGGGCCTACGACGAGTAGGTCAAGCCTGCCATGCCGCTGAGCACCTTCATAAGGTTGTAGTTGCGCGCAAACACAAGGATGTCACCGACCCATTGCGACGACGCCTGGCTCGAAAAGTGCCAGCGGAGGTTGACGTTGTCGATGCGCGACATGTTGGCCGAGCCGGACGGGCGCCAGTCCTCTGGGTACAGCGCAAAGCAGTAGCAGTAGACAAAGTTGTGAGAGGCGCGCTCCTTGTTGGTGTGGTGCTGGTACGGCTGTACCTCGCGGTAGTACTTTGCGAGGTGGTTGATGGTTCGTTGCAGGTTGTTGAACTGGATCTCCATCGACTCGAATGGGTCGAGGCGAAGGCCGTTCTTCTCGTTAATTGGACCCGAGTAGTCAAACCAGCGGTTTGCATCCGTGTTCTCCTGTCGCCGCATGACCCACATCAACTCCTTGACCGGGTGGTTGAAGATGAGGCGCGGCGACTGTGTCGTGCAGTTGAGGTTGTGGCACTCGGGCGACGCCATCTGCGTCTGCTCGATGAGGTACTCGTGCGGGTTCTGGGCAAACATGCGACGCTCGGCCGTCTCGAGGAAGACGTAGTTGACGAGCAGGAGGAACTGCAGCGGGTCGCGCGACACGTGCGTGTTGCACTCGTTGCACTCGTTCTCGTAGATGACCAGGTCGTGGATCGGGCGCGTGCGGATCTGGAAACGCACCTCGTGGTACTGCAGCGCAATGAGCGGCAGCGCTTGCTCGTAGGCGCGGTTGAACCAAAACTGGAACGGCATGTAAAAGTCCTGCACGTCGCGAGCCCAGTCGACAAGCGTCTGGCGCGTGTCGGCGTAGCCGACCATGCCGCCGAGGTTCTTCTCGTTGGAGTGAGTCAGCGAGTGCCACACGTCGAGGAACGTACCGTTTTGCTGGTCGAACATCTGCGAACCAATGTCAACCTGGATGTGCTCGATCATCGCGTGCGCCAGGCCGTTGGTGTAGTGCGCATACGACACGCCCGGCGAGTAACAGTCGCCCTGGTACTCGATCGGCGCAAAGCGCGAGTACAGGTACATCTGCGCCACAAGGTCGCCGGCGCGCTCGAGTTTCGCCTGGTTTTGCCGGCCAAGTGCGCCACTTACCTGCATCGGCTGCTCAATCTCAGTCATGGCGTGCGCCGTGTGGCGGCGGTAGCCACCGCGCCAGAACGAAAACTCGGCATCAATCGTCAGGAAACCATCCTGCGGGCCGACGGCCTGCAGTTGGATGAGGGCTCCGGAACTCATTGTTGTTCACGACAGCGACGACGGCGATGGTGCGCTACGTACCGACGACGACTACGGTCGGGTGCGTGGAGCCGTGCGGTTCTACTCAGACGCAAAGAAAATTTACACGCACCCCCCCGTGTCACAATGCCCCTCGAGGGGGCCATGGTAGTAGTAGTAGTAGTAGTAGTAGTAGTAGTAGTAACAGTGGTAGTAGTAGGTGTCTGTGTGTGTGTGTGCGCGTGTGCGTGTGTGCGTCGTGACTGTGCGAGTCGTGAAAGACAGCGTGGTTTTGTCAGTGACAGACTCGCACGCGCGCGCACGTGGTAACACGATTACGATAAATGACCCACCAGACGCGTCGGGCGTGCCCTGTTTTATCTGACCAGCACATACCGACGACACACGATCTCACGCGTCGTATCAAGCCATCACCATGACCTCGATCGAGCCCGCCGCCACCGCCACCGCCATCGCCGACGGGGTACCTGTTACAACTGCACCGACTGCAAAGGCGTCCACTGCTGGTGCGCGTGCCGCAGCCGTTGCCGCTGCGAGTGCAGCGGCCGCGCCGCCTCTTGCGTCGGTTGCGGCGGCCGAGAAGCGACAGGTCTTGGCGCGGAACCGTGCGGCCGTGTTGTACGCTGTGCACCGTGGTCACACGACGGGAGTGTGTTTGAACGAGGACGAGTTGCGCCGTCGCATCGATGGGTTTGACGAGCCTGTTTGGGCCGTGTGTGCGACGATGGCACAGGCCAAGCGCTTTGTCAAGACTGGCAAACAACCGGCGGCGGCGGCGGCGGCGGCGGGCGACGCTTCGGCGGCCAAGGAACGAGAGGACGAACGCAAAAAGGAGGCAGACAAGCGACGCCTGGCGCAACTGGGCATCGACACGGACGCCATCGAGCGAGTTGCTGCCTCTGACGCGGTCGTCGAAAACACGACCGACAGCGAGAAGAAGAAACAAAAGCAAAAGGAGCCGCCAAAGATGAAGTTTCACGGGTCGCCACTGCACAAGCCAGCCATGCACATCGTAACAGCGACGGCCGACGGTGTGTACTTTCTGCCTGAAAAGGCAAAGACGCACGTTGCCTTCTTCAAGTACCTCATCGCGCCGGCCGAGCACCAGGGCGACGCCGAGGTCACGGGTCCCATTGTGAAGCCGACGCAGGCCCGCGCCGACCTTATGTCGGGCATCAAGGCGATCCAGGCGTTTGAGGACACGAAAGAGTACAGTGGCTGTGAACTGCTTATCGTCACAAAGTCGGCAACGCTGTACAATGCCATTGAGCGCGCCGCCAGTGCAGGGCCGCGTACAAACTACGCCAGCCTCGAGAACGGTGGCCTTCTGCGCCACATTGCCACGTTGTGTGCGCGCACACCAGTCTCGTGCGCCTTTCAGCCGGTTGGTGGCACAAAGCAAAAGACAAGCGCACCCCCCGCAGCACCGAAAGCGGCAGAGGCAGCAGCAGCGACGAGCGGCGCGTTGCCAGCGCCACCGTCACCGTCGCCGGCGACCGACGCCGCACCTAGCGGCAGCACCGCCGTCGCCGGCACCGACGACGAGCCACTGTCCATCGACATCCCGTTGCCAGGTCGCGCGGTGGTCGAGACAATCGACGAGTAACACGCACCCGCGCGCCTGTCACGATGGCACGTGCACCGGCACGAGGATGACCGAGATGTCGTCGCTGCTGCCGAGTTTGCGTGCTTCGTGGGCCAGTGCGCGACACACGCCGTTCCCGATGCGTTGCAGCGTCTTGTGGCGTAACGCAGTGCAATACACGTCGTTGGGATACACATGGCGAATCTCCGACGAGACATACTGCTCGGCAATGCGGGCCACGTTGTCGTTGGACAGCGCGTCAAACAGTCCATCGGTCCCCAGCACAATGTATCGGTGACGAGGTGTCAGCAGCACGGTGGCGAGGTACGGTTCGGGTGTAACGGCGTACTGGTCGCGCGCGGTCGGTCGTTGTTCGCGGTCACTCACGAGGTCTGCAAGGCCGCGACTCAGGTTGACGGCGGGCATGCCCGTGTGTGGCGACACTATGCGATAGTCGTCAGTCTCCACCGCGTTTGGAAATATGCGCCTCATGCGCTCGTATCGCACGCGCCCTCGATCACGCTGTCGCAACGACACTGACCACCCGAGTTGCTTGATACGTCGTGGCTCGTTTGTTGTCGTGCCCAACACCGTGTACGGCTTGTGATCGACGGTAAGTGAGCGACATACGACGCCCCCGCCGTGTCGAACCGACACGGCACGCGAGTCTCCGGCGTTTGACACGACGAGAAGCCGATCGTTAACGATGGCCAACAGAACGGCTGTCGTGCCCTGTCGACACAACACGGCACGCTGTGGGTGTTGCTCCATCGTTGCCTCGACCTTCCAGTATGCCTCGCGCAAGGCGCGCCGCACCGCAGCCGTGTACGCCGCGTGTCCCGCGCCATTGTTGGCGGGCGGCACCGTTGCGCGCACCAGGTGCTCAAACTCTATGGGCAAACGCGAGGCTGCAATGTGCGATGCGATGTGCGCCTCTGACACGTTTGCGTCGGCTGACACACCGTGTCCGTCAAACACGCCGTAGACCGTGTACCGGTCGCGCCCGTGTGTAAACTGGTGTGTACACATCTCGTCCTCTAGCGGCTTTTGCGTAGGACGATCGTTTCTGAGTGCATAACACGCAACGCCGCGCGCGCGCATGGGCACGACACCCACTGCGACGGGGGCTGTTGATGGTGCGGGGGCGGGTGCTGTTACCGTGCCGGGTCTGTGTCTTTGAGCGGTGCGAGACGAGCGGGATGCCCTCTGTGCGGGTGCTGTCGACGTGACCCTAGGCATGCTTGCTTGGCGAGTGAGGGTTATCGTCTCCGTGTGTCTTCGTTTATGGAAAGACAAAAAAATGCAAACCTCTACAGACTCCTCGAACGCGGCGGTCGTAACAGCGGGCGCCCGCGGACACGGCGAGAACAGTGGTGACGGTGACGGCGACGGCGACGGCGACGGCGACGGCGAGTGGCGCACCGATTGCCATTGTGATAAATCATATTCATCGTGATCTTTGCACCAATCGTGCATGTGCGCGTGAACGACGCGTGGCGGCAAAGAGGTCTGCGTTTATCACGGCGTTCTTTTCTTGGACTGTACGAACCGAGTGCAAGACACACCTGTGACCACGCCTACAGCACAATGTCCGCACCTGGCACTACTCAGACAGCAACAGTCGCCCCCCGGAAGAAGAGACCAGCCACGACCACGCAAGCGGCGGCGGCAGCGGCGACGACGACGACGACGACGACGACGACGACGGCGACGATGGGTGTAAGTGGCGATGCGACGGGTGCGGCAAAGCAGAAAAAGAAGACCCCGACTGTTGCCAAGTCTGCGCAATCCACAACGATGGCTGCAGCATTGCCGGATACCCTGTCGGCCTCAACCATGGATGTTGACGCGGCCGTCAAGGAGGGCAGTAAGAAGAGAAAGGGAGGGCCTGGCGCGCCCTGCCACGACGCTAAGAGCGGCAGCAGCGTTGGTACCGAGAAGAAGGCTGTGCAGCGACTGCAAAAGTTGCCACCTGGGGGGCCCGACCTGGCCAAGACGAAACGCGCTCTCGAGGCACGCGCGTCCATTGTGCGTCGCCGCATCGAGGCGCAAAACGAGCAAGCGAAATCGCGCACACCACGTTTGCCAGTCGACGAGAGGCACCTCGAGTTTCTAGACGAGACGATCCGAGCGCTCGAGTCGCGCTTCGAGGCACACCTGTCGCCCGGTGGTGCTCGCGCGCTTAAGAAGGAACGTTCGGCTCAAAGCACCGCGTTGATCAAGGCGCCAGACACCATTCCCATGCCTGTTACTTCCTCCGTTGCCGCTGCTGCTGCTGCTGCTGCTTCTTCTTCTGCCGCCGCCGCCGCCGCCGCCGTAACATCGCCGCGCCCCGCAAAGAAGGCCAAGGTCGTTACCGACGCTACTCTGCCGCCCGTGCCTGCGCCTGTGGTAACCAACACAAAGGGCAAGGTCAAGGCTGTAGCGGTGGCCTCCAAGCCGAAAGAAGCACCAAAGGCGGTAGCAAAAGCCGCAGCACCAAAGGCAGCACCAAAGAAGAGGGCAACCGTGCCGAGTGCGACGAAACCCGTCGCCACAATGACCTTTGGCCAGTACGCCCGCATGGCCACCGGAGGTGACGAAGACGACGACGATGACGACAGCGACGACGACACCTACGATCCCGAGAAGGATGTAGGCGACGAAAGTGACGATGACGAAGAGGAGGAGGAGGAGGAGGGAGACGACGAGGAGGGGGACGAGGAGGAGGAGGAAGAGGACGACGACGACGACGACGACGACGACGACGACGGGTGTGTTGTTGCCGTAGGGGAGGAGGGGGAAGACGAGGAGGGGGAAGACGAGGAGGAGGAAGACGTGGAATACGAGGATGACGACGATGACGACGACCAGTGTGGCTACGAGGAAGACGACGACGACGACGGTGCCGAGGGGGGAGACTACGAGTAGAGTGTGCGGTGTATGATTATGCGGTTTTTGCTACTCCCTTGCGTCGTCCAGACGACGTGGCCAACAGCAATACAACGGCAATGGTCACGAGTACAAGTGCGGTTGCAACAAGCGCGGTGCGTTTTTGTTCAACGAGCCCCTGTTGTACACGCGTGGCAAGGCGGCGTGCGCGCGTCGAGAACGAGTCGTCGTCGGCGGGCGTAGTGGCGTCAGCGGCGTCGGCGGCGGGTGCGGCAACAACCAGGCTACGTGATGCTCCTGCGTCGCCCGCTGCTGTTGCAACGGCACCCGCTGGCGTGTACTGTACGCTGCGTGGATCGGCTTCTACGCCAGCCTCCAGACGCGTCACGGGATCCAATGCAAACGAGCGTGACTGTGCGTCTAGCGATTGCAGCAGTTGTTGTGACAGTATGGGCAACGGTGTGCCGTCGAGACCACATCGCCAGTCGGCTGGTACACCCGTGCGTGACGGCGGTGCCCCAATGTCCTGCGGCGTCGGTCGCCTCGAGAAACCGTGGTTCTGAAACGCGTCGAGGTACAACCCAGGAGGCAACTGCGCCGCCATTGTGGACGGGCGTTGGCGTCGGGTGCGCTGTGCGGCGTGTCTTGACGTGTTGCAGAGAGAATATTTCGCCAACACAGCGGGGCATTCGTGCGTTTGAAACACATGTGAAAATATACCGTTGCCAAGATCAGAGTGCAACAACGCGCGTTGCACACCTTTACTCTGCCGTCGCCGCCGCCGCCGCCGCCGCCGCTCGCTACCATGGCTCAAAAGGCACCGCGGAAGAAGGATGCGCAAAAGGCAATGAAGGCACCACGTAGCACGGATGGAGCCAAGAAGCCACATCGCTTCCGCCCGGGCACTGTTGCACTGCGAGAGATCCGTCGCTTCCAAAAGTCAACCGACCTGCTCATGCCCAAGTTGCCGTTTCAGCGCATGGTGCGCATCGCTGCCGACGATGTCCAAAAGGACGTGAGATTCCAGGCATCGGCAATCGCAGCGTTGCAAGAGGCTACCGAGGCGTACATCGTGTCGCTGTTCGAGCAGGCCAACCTGGCTGCCATTCACAGCAAGCGCGTGACAGTGATGCCAAAGGACATTGCACTGGCACTGCGCATCCGCCCCAAGAACACGCGTTGATTCGCCAGATTAAAAATCACCACCTCTGCTGTTCCGTTACACCGACCCGCTCCCGTGTGTTGCCTTTATCGAGCGACCGCCGCACCTGTCGTCAGCAGTTATGAGCGAGCCTACGACCAGCGGCGGCGGCGGCGTCGGCGACAACGACGAAACAACGGGTGCGGGTGTTCCGCTGTTGTACATTGCGGTAGGCGCCGTGCTACTGTCGTTTGGCTGGCATGCCGTGCAAGCGGCCGCTTGGATACGCAACGTGCTCGCGGGCGACCCGCTTGATCCCAACCTGGCGACGCCGCTTGCGAGCATCGACGGAAAGATTGAAACCATACGAGAGGACGTACGCACGGTGCGAAACGGACGTGGTTTGGAGCGCGCGCTCGATGTTGTGAACGACATGAGTAAGACGTTGGCAGAGTTGAAGTCGTCGCTTGCATTGTTGGTGGACCGTGACGCTGCGCGGCGCCTGTCAGACATGGGATCGTTGGCTGCGATTCAGGCGAGTCGCCAAGCGAGTAACATCAGCATAGGCGCACCCGCGCAGATGACAACACCAGAGATACAGGCGCCCCCGATGGTTACGCACCGAATGGAGTCGGACAACTGCGAGTATATGCATAGACACGTGCGCCGACAGGGATCGGTAACAAGTATGCCGTGGCTGCAAGCACATGGGTGCTCGGTGCTTGCGTCGCCTGGCAGTGGCAGTGGCGACGGCGGCGGCGGCGGCGGCCGTGGTATTCGCCCTCGTGCGCGTAGTCTCAGTTTACCCAGATACGCCAGCGGCGGTGGCCACGGGGGGTTTTCGCCGTCGCTCGTAACAAACGAAACGTCACATGGCATACTCGGCTATGAAAGTGTTGATGGAGACGACGACGACGACGACGACGACGACGATGACGATGATGATGATGATGAAAGTAACAGCAGGGGGCACGACGCCAGCGACGAGGAGACTGGTCGCGGACAGCAGCAGCGGCGCGGATACCGGCAATGGACCCGCCGACAAAAGGAGCACCGGCAGCACACACGACACAGCAGCGCGCCTGGAGAGACCGTGATAAAATGTTAGACGACAATCAAGTGACGACACCGTCGTCGTCGTCGTCGTCGTCGTTGCAATGAGCCAGTATGGTGGTTCACAGAGTAGCGCCATGGGCTATGCCCAACGTGGCTCGCAGGCACCGTCTATTCTGAGACAGCCTCAGCCACAGCAGCAGCAGCAGCCACAGCGGCGGCAGCAGCAACAACAGCCACAGCAGCAGCAGCAGCAGCAGCAACAACAGCCACAGCAGCAACAACAGCCACAGCAGCAGCAGCAGCAGCAACAACAGGGTGCGGGCGTGCAACATCAACGAGTGGCGATTGACGCAGAAGAACTGGGCATCCCAGAGCACTATCGCAACTCACTGATGACGTTCTCGGCACAGCAGATGATTGACGCGTTGTACACAATGTCGCGCTACGCGATTGACTTTACGCGACTGTGTGACCGAGGCTTTCGCGACAAGGGGCGCGGATTCCTTAGTTTTATGATTGTGCACGGCCCCCCGTTCTTTGACACGCGGTACATGTTGCCCAGTGAACAGGAAACCAAGGACGCCGAGTTTATGAAACTGATCAACACGTACAATCCAAACAAGGCGTACATCGTGCGAGTGGCACTACAACCCGACCCAACCAACGACGAGATGTACATTGTGCGTACATACGCACTGCGGCGGTGCATGGCACGTGACGACATTGTAGTGCCGCCTGAGAACGCCGCCGCCACCGCCGCCGCCGCCGCCGCCGCCGGCACAACACCGGCACCCCCTCTGACAGCCAACGGCGATGGCAATGGCGACGGCGACGGCACAACCCTGTCGGCCAGTCTGTCACCACAGGCGCCCCCTTCGTGAGGAAGCAACAACTCTTGGCACTGCCACCATCCCACGAGGCGCCCGCTGTTGATGGATAAAATAATATCTCGTCTGTGTTGACAGGAACGACGCGGGTGTGGCGCTTTGTCTCGTTGTTTCCAAGTGAATTCGTCGTCGTGTGGCGGTGGTAGTTGTGCGCGCGCGCTATGGCTGACGTGCTTGCAAAAGAGGCGAAAAAGTTGCCGACGTGGGCTCGCGTATTGATTGCCCTGGCTATTGTTGCCGCTGCCGCTGCAGTCGTGTACGCGATCGCACGCGACGACGCAACAAGCGACGCTGCCGTGCTGAACCCACGTCGGCCACTCGTGGAAAATGGCGGCGGCGGCGGCGGCGGCGCTGACGGCATCACGGCCGACGGAGGGGCACTCGTAGACGCCAACGGTGGGTTTATCGACGAGTTTACAGAAGACCTCAACGACCCCGGTTTCGACGAGGCAGACGCCGACGCACTGGGCGACCAACTTGTTACTACGGCGGCGGCGCCCCCCGGTGGGGATGCCCAGTTTCGTCGGCTGCCACGTGGCGTCAGTGGCGTAGGCAACAACCCGCGTGCCAACTACAGCGACACTCGCAGCGCTGCTGACTGCGAGCGCGCGTGCAGCCGCATGCCGGGTTGCGGAGGTTACACGTACGTCGACGACAACCAAGTGCCGCCCACACAGCGGTGTTACACGACCGATCGCGCAACCGCGGCGCACCTGCGCCAACAGATCGACGAGGGGCGGCAGACCAACGTGTATTCGGCAGCGTTCCACGGCGGTCTGCGTAAGCCGGCCGGCGGCAGCGGTGGACCTGGTCGTGACCGTTTCAGCCCCGATGCGTAGAACGGCGGGGCGCGGGGGTCATGTCATGTGGGCTGCTTGTTGAGATGTAAATCTAACGCCTTTGGCGGCACATAGAGACGCGTCTTGCAAAACGGCAGCGGCGGTGGTCACCGACAGCGACGTGTGTAGCCAGACGCAAAAAACAGCGTCTGCCAGCGAGGGACGCGCGTGTGGCAGGTGCTGTGGATAGTGATGGAGGAACGTGTACCATGCGCGAGTATGCGTGGGTGAAAGTGCAAACGAGTCGCCGTTAAACATGCGTGCGTTTTGCTGTCGGCGTTGCCACGTGTCGAGTGTCGCAAGGAACGTGTCGATTGCCGCGTACGGTGTAGCGAGCAGGACGTCGCGGCGCGAATGCTCGACGCTGCTCGCGGCGCCACCCACGATCGGCGTTGCCGACAGGTCGTTCATCGCAAAGCCGTGGTGTTTCATAAAGTGTCCGAAACACAAGTAATCGTGCTCGCGACGTGGCAGTGTCATCGACACGCGCACCTCGTACTCGTCGCGATTAAACAGTACAATCGACTCGCGGTCTTCGACGACCGGGAACGCAACAAACACTGCGCAGCCGCCGTCGCCGTCGCCGTCGCCACTGTCGCCGCGGGTCGAGTGTGCAACAGGGGGTGTTTTGCGCTGTAAAATCTGCATCGTACACGGGGGATCGTGGAAGGACGGCGTGTGCCGATCGTCAACAGCATCGATGCTCGGTTGCACGATCGCACAAAACTGCGAACACAATGAATCAAATTGCAGTTGAATCCTATGGCTAGTTGCTGCTACGCATAGGCGATTCGCGTCGGGGCGCGAACAAGACCAGCCTCCGTGTCTGTACTCGCGCTCAAGTGCATCGAGCGACGTGATGCCTCGGGCCACCAGTCTGCGCACCAGCAGATGGTGTTTCTCGACAATTGTCTCGCCGGTTCGTTTGCTGTCTGCGATGCGCACGTCAAAGCACGGTGTCGGTGTCGACGTATCGACTAGTACGAGTAGGTAGTGCTCTGGTGGTGGCGGCATGGCTGGCGGCGACAGTACGAAAAAATCAAACCTTGCCGCTCCGTCTAGCAGATGCGTAAAAATCACAACTCCCTAGAGCGAGCGACGTGCCTCGTTGTGTTAATCTAGGTGCTCTCTGTGTGATGGATAGTCCGCCGTTTGAACAAGCGCAGCACAATCGCGATTTCGACGACGACGGCGGCGGCGGCGACGACGACGACGACGGTGGCGTGGACTACACTGGAGGCGACGGCGGTGTCGATGGGAGCGGCAGTGACGACGGCATCAAGGGTGGTGGCGGCGACGTGGACAATGGCGCCGCCGACGACGACGACGACGACGACGACGACGACGACGACGACGACAGGGACGCCGACCGACTGTTACACACTCCAATTGGCGAGTCGCGCAAGCGGCTAGCGGATGCAGATGAAGATAACATCAGTGCCGGATCCGTTGAAGACGACGACGACGACGACGACGACGACGACGACGACGACGACGACGACGACGACAGTGTAATCGCCCGTATGGATGCTGCGCGAATCAACGAACGCGGCGGTGGTATTAGCGGAGGAGGTGGGAGTGATGGCCACGACAACGACGACGACGACGACGACGACAATGGCGGTGGAGACATCAACGACAACAATGACAACGCACCGGCGGTGGGCGGCGATGGTCATGGTCACTTTTCGTTTGAAGACGTCTTTACGTGTGTCACGCGGGATCGAAAGCAATCGGTGTGGGCACTGGTGCACGGCGACCAGACAGAGCCAAACGCATGGGTGGCCGAGCGAACCCACGCATTTACGCACGTGTGGTTTACGCTGCTTCACCCGGCAAACGCGACGGTCGCGTCGACGGTCGAGACGCTAGTTAAGTTCTTTGGTGCACCGTCTGGCAAGGTCTGTGACCTAGAGTTTGATGCGATCCGCGACGGCGAGGACACGCTGTTGCTGCACGTGGCACAACTACGCGTGCTGCTTGACTCGGTGGGCATTTACAACAAACTGGACTTTGCGGGCAGTGTCGAACAATGCGAACTGACCTACTACAAGTGGACCAAGATTGCCGAGGCGACAAAGAACGGTGCCATGGCGCTGCGTGCGCTGTTTCTGACCTTTCGCAACAACAACCCGCACTTTCTTAGCACACCGCTCGCAAAGAGCGTAACACCAAACATGGCGGCTACGCCCGAGATGCAAGAGAACGACCCGACTCTGGCAAAGTGTGTGGACTTTATGTTGCAAAAGATCTCGTACCGCGGCTGGGCGATCAACGAACACGGCATGTTGTACAAGCAGGTGCGCGTCGGCGACAAGAACACGTACGCCTGGCAGTCGCATGTTACGCTCGAAAAGTTTATCTACTCGACCGAGGGCTTGGACCGTCACGTCGAGCGGCCAATGTGGCAAAACTTTATGTCGCAAAATCGAATGTACGAAGCGGTGATCGGCGACATTACACGCAAGCGGTACCACGAGGTGCCGCTTGTGAAGCGCTCGCGTAACGTGTGGTCGTTTCAAAACGGCCTGTACATTGGCTATTGCACCGAGACTGGTCGTCCCGAGTTTGTGCCGTACGGCAGTCCATTGCCGTGTCGCGACGAGCCGTGTGCCATCAAGTACTTCCCGCAAGAGTTCCCGGTTCTCGACGACGAGCGCCGCGCGCTCGAGGAGCGCGATTGGATGAACATTAGCACGCCGTGTTTCGATCGCATTCTCAACGCACAAAAGTTCCCCGAGGTGGCGCGTCGGTGGATCTTCATCTCGGCGGGCCGCCTGTTCTATCCGCTTGACAAGTCGTGCGAGGACTGGCAGTACGTGCCGTTTCTCCTCGGTCTCGCTGGCACCGGCAAGTCGACGCTGATCGACGTGCTACGCCATTGCTTTGACAACGAGGACGTTGCACTCGTGTCGTCGTCGGTGCAACAGGTGTTTGCGCTCGAGGGCTTTGACGGCAAGAAGGTGTGGATGTGTCCAGAGGTGAAAAAGTCGTTTTCGATCACGCAAAACGACTGGCAACAGATTGTGTCGGGCGAGTTTCCGCTGCACGCAAACCGCAAGGGCAAAACAAACGGTCCCATCGAGTTTGACGGCCATGGCTTTATGGCCGGAAACGAAATGATGGGGTACACGGACGACTCGGGCTCCGTGTCGCGCCGACTACTTGTGTTCCCGTTCGATCACCTTGTGACGCGCGGCGACGGTGACCTTCTTCGCCAGTGTCTCGCCGAGATTGCACATATCATCCGCAAGTGCAACGCGGCGTACCTTGACGCCGTGGCGCGTTGGGGCAAGATGCGCCTGTCTGACTTTCTCGATCCATACTTTAAGCAAACGCAAAACGACGTGCGCAGTATGACAAACCCGCTGTCGGCGTTTATGAACTCGTCGGCGCTCGTGTACGGCGAGGGCCTGTACATGCCCCGTTCGCTGCTCATCAAGAAACTGACAGAGAACTGCGCTACGCTCAATCAACGACAAGTGACGTGGAACAGGGCGTTGTACCAACATTGCTTTGCCGTCAACAGGGTCACCGACATTGGTCACGCCGAACGTCAGTACCCGCGCCATGCACAGACCCGCGTGGGACAGGTGCAGACGAAGACAGTGGCGGATCACTTTCTGGTTGGCTGTGACCTACACGAAAACGTGTCGAACGTTGAGTTGGCAACTTTCCAGGAGCGTGTAGGTCGCCAGCAGCGCCTTGACGAGATTGAGGCGGCGGCAACAGCCCGCGGCGAGAGTATCGACGAAGACGAACTCGACGACGACCTGCGCGACCTGTATCGCGCGCGCATTGCTTCTGCCACTGGCGGCGGTGGCGGTGGTGGTGCCATTGGAGCCATCTCGTAGTGTGGGAGGTGTAAGGGTTTATGGATCCTCCCCGGTTGCAATAAACACGCTGTCGTCGTCGTCGTCACCACCATTTCGCTGCAACTTGGGCAACACCGAGTCGACAAACTCGCGCATCAACACGTAATGCCTCGCGTCACTCAGTGCCAGTACGTCTTCTCGAGAGAACACGGCCACGTGTTCCAGAGTCATTCCGCGCAACGACGGCCATAACGGCAGGTAGTGCCCCCCGCAATGTGTTCTAAACCATTGTAAACACAGCGTGCACAACTGAACGTCGAGGCCAGTGGGGGTAGTGGGTAACAGTGGCAGTGGGGGTGTTATTGGCGGCGGCGGCGGCGGCGGCGGCGGCGGCGGTTGTGTGGTAGGACGATAGTTTTCGGATATCACGACGACGGCGACGACGACGGTGGCCACTACGACGAGTGTCGCAATCGACGATGTCGGTGGTGATGTTGCGATTGTCATGTCGCGCAAACCAACCAACCGGTTACTACTACCATGGGTCGCACTGTTTACTCGATCTGTTTGCACGCGACCTGAGTGACAAAGCAGTCAAAGACAGTGGCCCACTGTCGTGCGTCGGCGCCCTTGACCCCAGTGTACACCTTGCCGTTGGCAAAGAACATGAGGGTAGGCATTGCGCGCACAGAAAACCGCGCCGCCAACGTGTCGTACTCGTCGACATCTACCTTGAACGCCCGCACACCGGGCACGCGCTTTGCCAAGATCGCGCACTGCTCGTCCCACACTGGGTAGATTGCTTTGCACGGACCGCACCACGAGGCCGTGAAGAAGAGTGCACCCATCTCGCCGGCCTCGATAGCGTTGGTCACGCTCGTGTCCAGGGGAGTGCTGTCATCGTCACTGTTGGGGGTGGCCATGCTGCTCGGTGTGTGCGTGCGCGTGTGACCTTGTATTCATACTCGAGTAAAAAAGTTGTGCGGTTGAAACGGGTGTAGAAACTTCGTCGTCGAAAGGCAAGGTCACACACGCGCCATCGGCACCGCGCACACGCACACGTCGCTGTGACCCACCGCCACCACCACCACCACCACCACCACTACGATGCCTGGAAAGAAGAAGCCTGCCACCGCGGGTGGTCAGCCTAAGCGCCGTATCACTCGCGTGATATACATCCGACCCTTTCCCACAAAGGCGTCGACCAGACGGCTGGCGCGACGCGGGGGTGTCAAGCGCCTTGGGGGCGGTGTTTACGACGACATGCAAAAGAAGATTCGGGGTTTCGTCGAAGAAACCACCCGCCTTGCTGTTACCTACATGGATCACGCGCGGCGCAAGACTGTGCGTGCCGACGACGTGGTTCATGCGCTCAAGCGATCGGGACACGTCCTGTACGGCTACTAGCGCATTGTCTTGCCGATTTTCTTGATAAATCACGGCATATTTATCGATACGATTTCCGATTTTCAGATTTTCACCGGCAGCAGCGGCGGCGGCGACCGAGCCTGTTGTGTGTCTTTGTCTCCCGTCCACACTAGACGCACGCACCGCACCGGTTGCCTCCTTTGACAACGACAACACTACCACCACACACACACACACACATCATGTCCAACTCAGTGAAGAAGTTCCAGCGCCGGTTGGGGTGCGATGTGGGCATGATCGACTACAAAAAGTTTGACATGAACCGCGTCGTGTTTCACGGCCCGTATGCCGGCAACAAGCAAGGCACGCGCATCGTCGACATCTTGTACCGCCACGAGGACACGGCAAAGTGCGGGCACGAACCGTGCGAGGTGCACATCCTAGGCCCCGTGAACAACACGCCGTATGGCGTCGACTACTACGGCAAGGACCCGGGTCCGTACAAGGTGACGTGCCCCGTCCGCCTGGACGGCGACGGCGACGATCCAGACTACCTCAAGTTTCTCGAGGACTTTGACAAGTTCATCCTGGCCAAGGTAGCCGAGAACTGCCAGACGTGGCTGCTCAAGCCCAAGGGAAGCGTGACGTCCGAGATGTTGCTCATGTCGTCGATGTACCACGGCTTTGTGCGTCGCACGGCGGGAAAGGAGATTTCGGACCCGGAAACTGGCATGCCCACGATTGGCCCCTTGGGTCCCCCGACGTTTCGTCCGCGCGTTCCCGGCCAAGTGGACAAGTTGGCAAGACTCGAAAACGGCGATCCTGACCTTCGCCCGCGCCCGTTTGGTTACATCGTGCGCGACGACCAGGAGCCGTCGCAACACGTGAGTTTTGCCGACCTTGGCCTGTGGAAGAACTGCAAGGGCACCATGCTGTGGGAACCGACGACGATTGTTATCTCGGGTGGCACTGGCATCTCGGTGTCGGCCGACGTGTGCAATGTGCGTTTCTGTGACCGCAAGGAAGCGGGCACAGGCAGAGCCCGGGCTAACTTTGATCTCCCGTTGCCAGCGAGCATGATTCGCAAGCGAGCCGCCGACGAGTCGTCGTCGTCGTCGTCGTGTAGCACCGACGCAAAGCGTGCCCGTGATGATGGCATGGCGGCGGCGGCGGCAGCAGCGGCGGCACCGTTGTCTCCCAGTGGTGCATTTTAGTGTACGCACACACACACACACACACTGCCTATATTCTTGCTGTGACAACTCGTCAGTTTAGACGCAATTCATCTGCACTGTTTTTTTCTGGTCTGATAAACAGTGGCGTGCTAAACACTGGGGTAGGTACACGCATAGGTGCGCTGTGGTGCGTGCGTGTATGCAACCCCAGACGTCACAGCACTGGCGTTCTCAGCGTCGACAGTCGCTGGCGCCCCCGTATCCGCGTGTGTTGTCTGAACGGCATGTCCACCCCCCGTGGGTGACGACGGGTCACGCAGTACCCGATGACGGCGAACACGCGGCGGCGCGCTCACATCCGCTCGATACGGGCGTGTGGTACGTGCCTGGATCAACCAAGTACAGCATGTTTGACCCGGTGCCGTACTGGTCGCCGGTGCCATACTACCACGAGCGCCAGACACAGGGCGCCCGAGGCTGGGACGTGCTCAACGCCGTACCTCAGGCGGCGCGTGTTGGCATCTACACGCGCGGTTTTGTAAGCAACTGGCTCAAGGCTGGCGCGCTACGCAGCCTGGTACCTCTTGACCCGTCGGTGTATGCGCTCTACGAGCGATGTATCGACGCGGTGCGCGGCGAGTACGAGTACTACGTCGAGGACGAGAATGGCGTGCGCATTGAACTGTATCGCCGTGACACGCCGGGCCGCCTGCGCCAAGGTGACTTGATTAAGGTGCCGTCCAAGGAGGCGATTGGCATGTTCCAGGTACTGCGCTTTGCAGACCCAGACGTGCAGTACGCCGACATTCGCACCGTGCGCTAGCGAGCGGACAGTAAAAATAGACTGTACAAGGTTATCCACACTGATCGCGCGTCGTTGCGACGACGACGACATGCACGCGGCGACATGACGGTGCTCGGGGGTGACCTTGTCGTAATCGTGTTGGCCGTTGTAGGCGCGCTCGCCGTGTTGTATCTTGTGTCGGTTGGCATGCTGTACAGGTGGCAGAACACGCTGTTGTTTGCGCCAACACGGACGATGCAAACGTCGCCCAAACACTTTGCTATCGAACGATACGATGACATTGAGTTTACGTCGGCCGATGGCATGTTGCTTCACGGGTGGTGGGTTGCCGCTGCTGCTGCCGGTGCCGGTGCCGACGCGCCGCCGCGACACAAGCATCGGGGCGCCGTGTTGTTATGTCACGGGCGCGCAAGTGACGTGTCTGGGACACTTGCACGTGTGCGTCAACTGCACTGTTGTGGTCTTGACGTGTTTACCTTTGACTATCGAGGCTTTGGTCGCTCGTCTCGGTGTTGTCGAGAACAGCAGCAGCAGCAGCAGCAGCAGCAGCATGTTGTTGGACGTGCAAAGCGAAGAATAGATGACGATGACGACGACGACATGCTGTCCGAACAAACACTATACAGGGACGCCGAGGCAGCGTGGCACTGTATGCGCCAATGTGTGGCTCGTACGTATCCCACTGTTACCAACAGTGTGCCTTTACTCGTCTATGGCTACTCGTTGGGCGGCGGTGTTGCTGCGTGGTTGGCGCAGCGACATTGGCCAGCGATGCTCGTGCTTGACTCGACCTTCACGTCACTGCCAGCCGCGTTGCGCCATTGGCTACCCGTGGTTCCAGTGTGCTCCATCTCGCGCGCTACGTTCCCCGTGGCACGACGTCTTACGAGCCTGGGCGACAGTGGCGTGCCAGTGTTGTTTGTACACGCACAAGACGACGACGTGATACCGCCTACGCACGCCAATGAGTTGTACGCACGCTACACTGGCGGACCCAAGCGTCTCCTGTTACTGCCACGCGGCGGTCATGCCCACGCGGTAGAGGATAACGCTGCCGTGTTTCGAAATACCCTCGTGTCCTTTATGAAACGCACCCTCGTTGTGACACCCACTCCCCCCGTGACGACGGCGATGGCAACGGCAACAGAGACGGCGGCGACAATCAACAGCAACGCACCCGTGGTGGAATAAACAACACCACATTGGCACAAATACGCTGCCACCGCAGCACCCCGTCACGCGTGTACGACCGCATTTTTTTCTGCGTATCGAGGCAGAGGGGGGTGAGTGACGGTGCGTCTCGCTGTTGCCCACTCGTGTCGTCGTTGGAACATGAGTACCACACGACGCGCTGTCGGCGGCCGACCGACGCAGCAGAAGCAACAGTCGGGGGCGCGCTTGACGCGGTACCGCCCACCGACCGTGTCTGCTTCGTCGACGCGCCTTGCCGGTTCTAGCCGAGCCGCGCCCGCCGCCGCCGCTGCCGCCGCCACCACAAAGAAGACTAACGAGCATGGGTGCGTTGTTCCGTGCTGTGACGCCGCCTACGTTGAGCCTGTGCCCAAGTGTCGACCGCTGCCAGAGCCGTGCAGCGGCCCCGAGCCCGACGACCGCCTGCCCCACGACCCGTGTAAGCGACCACTGTACGCAAAGGGCTGCGACGGGTGTGGACTGACACAGGGCTGCGATGCGCGACCCGAGTGTGCCCACATTCCACCCGAGCGCGAGAACAATGGAAAGAAGATTCGCGAGAACGTGTGCCGCCCCCGCATGTCGCACATTCGGCCCGTCACGAGTGCCAACCAGGTGTCTGGCAACAAGAACGAAGAGGCCAAGAACCTACTTGTTCGCGAGTACCTTGGCTTCCACAGCGAACGCACCGACCGCAACGTGATGTTCCGCGCCAACGAGTGTCAGGAGCAGTCGTGGTACTACACGTGGCCCCAGGACCACAAGCGCGAAGGCTTCTTGCACCACGACAAGTGTGGCCGTCTCGAGTGGCTCGAGATTGGCCTGTCTGACCTGTGTGATCGCGACGCAAACGACTGCGATCACATCGTGTACGACGCCGAGCGCGGTCAGTGGACGGCGCAGCCGTCGGTGCGCCGACTCGAGATTGGCGTAGGCCTGGTCGGTAAGAACGCGGCTGGCGAGCCAGTCGAAGCCATCCAATGCGACGGCACCGTTCAACTCGAGAAGATCCACAACGGGCCCGACAAGACGCCATGTGTGTCGCGCGTGTGCTACGACGAGTTTGGCCGCGTAACGGGCGCCGAGGAGTGTGACGTGCCCTGTCGTGAGGTTGGTGCGCCGAGCGCCGTGTTGTGTCCGGCACGTGTGACGCTCGACGAGCACGGATGCATCGCACAGGTCGACGAGTGCGAACTGCCCGGGTGTCCGCCCGTCGGGCCGCCCGACGCCGTGTTTTGCCCGGCGCGCGTCACCCTCGACTCTGCCGGTTGTCTGCTGGCGGTTGACGAGTGTGAACTGCCGTGCCGCGAGGTTGGTACACCCGGTGCAGTGCTGTGTCCTGCGCGAGTGACGCTCGACGAGCACGGGTGCATTGCACAGGTCGACGAGTGCGAACTGCCTGGGTGTCCGCCGGTCGGGCCGCCCGACGCCGTGTTTTGCCCGGCGCGCGTCACCCTCGACTCTGCCGGTTGTCTGTTGGCGGTTGACGAGTGTGAACTGCCCTGTCGCGAGGTTGGTACACCTGGTGCAGTGCTGTGTCCTGCACGAGTGACGCTCGACGAACACGGGTGCATTGCCCAGGTCGACACGTGCGACCTGCCCGGTTGTCAGCCGGTCGGGCCGCCCGACGCCGTGTTTTGCCCGGCGCGCGTCACTCTTGACTCTACCGGTTGTCTGTTGGCGGTTGACGAGTGCGACCTGCCGTGTCGCAAGGTGGGCGAGCCGTGTGCCAACCTGTTTCCAGCCCGAGTGCGCCTTGACGCCGACGGGTGCATCGAGTCGGTGAGCGAGGACACGTTGTGCATCGGAGACCTTTGTAACGTGTGCGACTCGACGGCCGACAAGGAAGACGTGTTGCGCTGGGACGGTGCGCACTGGTGCCCCGACACGGCGTTGCGGTGTTTGCACGCCGGCAAGGGCCTCGTGGCGTACGACGAGTGTGGCAACAGGTTGCATGACGGCGAGATCTGTGGCACCAGTGGCCGTGTGGCACTGAAGCCGCTCGAGTCGGCGCCTGGCACGTACTGCCCGGCCCGTGTGACAGTGGACGAGGACGGATGCATCGTTCGTGTCGACGAGTGCCCGTTCCCTGCTTGCACGCCCGTGGGCCCGCCGGGCAGCACCGTGTGCCCTGCGCGTATTACGTTTGACGCCGATGGCTGCATTCAACACATTGACGAGTGTCCCATCCCTGGCTGTACACCGGTCGGCCCGCCGGGCGCCGTGTTGTGCCCCGCGCGTGTGACGCTTGACGCCACCGGATGCATCGCACAGGTTGACGAGTGTGAGTTTCCTGCCTGTACGCCGGTCGGTACGCCCGGAGCCGTGCTGTGCCCGGCGCGTGTGACGCTTGACGCCGAGGGATGCATTGCGCAGGTTGACGAGTGCGAGTTTCCTGCCTGTACGCCGGTTGGTACGCCCGGAGCCGTGCTGTGCCCGGCGCGTGTGACGCTTGACGCCGAGGGATGCATTGCGCAGGTTGACGAGTGCGAGTTTCCTGCCTGTACGCCGGTTGGTACGCCTGGAGCCGTGTTGTGCCCCGCGCGTGTGACGCTTGACGCCGAGGGATGCATTGCACGGATTGACGAGTGTGAGTTGCCCGATTGCAGGCCGGTTGGTACACCGTGTGCCGAGTATTGTCCGGCGAGCGTGCGCCTCGACGACAAGGGCTGTGTCGTGTCGGTTGACGAGTGCTCAATGTGCATTGGCGACCTGAGTGACGTGTGCGACACAGAGGCCGAGCGCGGCGACGCTTTGCGCTGGAACGGCTGTCACTGGTGCCCCGAGGCGCCGTTCGAGTGGGTGCGCGCCGGCAAGGGCCTCCAAACGAACACGGACAGCGACACGATTACCCGCCGGGGCACGCTGTCGTTGAAGCCTCTGGCGTCCGCACCGGGCGTGTTCTGTCCAGCCAAGGTGACGGTCGACGACGATGGGTGCATCGTCAGTGTCGACGAGTGCCCGCCCCCGCCCTGTCGCAAGGTCGGTGAGCCAGGCCTCTCGGCGTGTCCAGTGCGTGTAACACTGGACGACGAGGGGTGTCTGGCACACGTCGAGGAGTGCTGCGTTGCTGTTGCCGACCTGTGCGACGTGTGCGACGACACGCCTCCACAGCGCAACGAGGTTCTGCGCTTCCGCCCCTTGGCGCTGCGCAGCGGTGAGTCTGGCGCCGGCGGCAGCGGCGGCGGCGGCGGCCAGTGGTGTCCTGCGCCGGCGGTAAGCGAGATTCGCACCGGAAAGGGCCTCATCGGCGGTCCGATTACCGACGATGGCGAGATTTCGCTCAAGCCGCTCGCGTCGGCGCCCGGCACGTATTGTCCGGCCCGCGTGACTGTTGACGCCGGCGGTTGCATCACGCACGTCGAGGAGTGTGAGTTGCCGTGCCACCGCGTCGGACAGCCGTGCCTTGACGCACAGCCCGCGCGCGTTGTTCTCGACGAGCGCGGTTGTGTCAAGCACGTCGAGGCCATCGAACTGAGTCTCGCCTCGCTTGGCGACGTGTGTCTGTGTGACCTTGACGAGGACGCATGTGAGTTTCTGCAATGGGACAGCGACGCGTGTTGCTTTGTTCCCGGCACTGCGATCACCGAGTTGCGCGTCGGCAAGGGCCTTCGAACGGCCAGCGGCTGTAGTACCATCAAGCACTGCGACGAACTGTCGCTCAAGCCGCTCGCTTCGGAGCCCGGCGTGTTTTGGCCAGCCGAGGTCACCGTCGACAAGGATGGTTGCATCGTGCGCGTCGACCATCGCCTCGGCGACGAGTGTGACCACTTGCAGATGCGCAATGGCAAGTGGGTTGCGGCGCCGTCGGTGCGCTCGCTGCGCGTGGGGCCGGCACTCGTGCAGAAGGGTAAGGTATGCGACGTTTCTGTCGATCTCAAGTGCCTTCACAAGGACACCGTGTCGACTTCGTGTCTGCACGCCATCGACTACGACAAGTACGGTCGTGTTACCGCGTCGCGCGATTGCTTTACCGACGCGTCGCCGTGTGATCACTTGCAGTACGTTGCCGGCAAGGGCTGGGTGGCAGCGCCGTCGGTGCGCTCGGTGACGGTCGGCGCCGGCCTCACGCCACAGGGCAAGCACGCGTGCGACGTCGACGTGGCACTCGAGTGTCTGCACATCGAGCCGTTCACGGTGCCATGCAACGCCACTGCACACGTCGACAAGTTTGGGCGCGTAACAGGCTACGAGGAGTGCGTCGACTGCTGGACCATTGATGTGTGCGAGAACTTTGAGCAGCCGTGTGTCGAGCCGTGCACCGAGGCGGCGCAGTGCCCGCAGTTTGAGGACTTTGCCGTGACTGCGCGCGACAAGCACACGGGCGAGGTGTCCGACAAGATTGTGCCGTACCTGTTCGACTCGTGCAATCCGCCGGCGGGCTGTAACAACGGCTTCCTTGTGACGACGGGCGGTGGCGCCATCGGGCCGGGCAACCTCGATTGTCCTAACAACGAGTGCCTGGGCACGGTGTTGATCCTTGCCGACTCGGTTGTTGTCGAGGAGCCTACGTCGCCCGACGTTGGCCACGGCTGTCCGTTGCCGGCGTGTGCCGGTGGCAAGATGCAACTTGACTTTTTCTGCCCTGTTCAACTGCAGTCACTTACGGTGATCAACGCGGCGCTCAATGGTCGCGTCGTGGCCGTCGACAACTGTGGGCACGAGACTGTGGTCGTCGTCCAGGGCTGTGGTCAAAACTCGCGCGTCGAGGTCGACCTGGGCGGCCTGTGTGCGATCGTGCGCGTGTGCATTGAGTTTTGCCACGAGTTTGCGCTTGCTGACATCAAGTACCGCAAGCGCGTCGAGTGCGAGTGCTGTTGCTACACGGTGACCCACGACGCGCGCCGTGCCGGTGAGGGTGGCGAGGACCTGCACGTGCTGCACCTCAAGGGCGACGGCATCGTGACAAACATCTCTGCTGCTGCGCTTCGCCCCGCTGGCCTTAGCACCGCCGACGTGTTGCTTCACACTGGCGCCCCGTGTGTGGCGCCATCTCGTGGCTCTGGCTTCACCGGGCCGTTTGACGTGTCCAACTGGGTGCAGACACCGGGCTGTGGCAGCGTCGAGATGACGGCGTCCAAGGCGGTGCTCGTAAGTTGCAACGACAAGGACTACATCGACCCGGCAGAGTCTACCGCGTGTATCACTGTTGAGTTGCCCAAGTGCACACACATTTCATTCGACTGGCACTGGAAAAGCAACGACAGAGACGCGCAAGCGGTGTTTGACATGCCCGGCTACAAACTGAACGGCACGTTCGTACCGCTTGTTGACCCGCGTGTACGCATCGAGGCAAGCGGTCACACTGCAATCACACTGCGCGCCGACGAGGAGTTTGAGTTTTGTTTCGCACAGCAAACCCAAGACAGTTTATTCGGATCCGCGAGCCTTACGATCACTAACTTTGCGTACACGTTCGACGCTGGCGTGCGTCGCAACGAGACGTATTGTCACGCCGAAGAGCACGCCATCCTGCCATGCCCTGTGCGCCTCGACTCAGACTCGGGTGCCAGCGCGTGCGCCGTGTACGGTCCCGAGCCAAAGCGTCGCACCTTCCGCGCTGGCGATGTGTACGAGGTGCGCACCAGATCGGCTCCTGGCACGCGTGCCTTCACCGTGCACGTTGACGTGTGCTACTACAAGACCCCCACGCGTCCCAAGGCGCGCTGCGACCTCGTTCGCCTGCCACGCAAGGATCACGACGGTCGCATCCTCTCGTGAACGTCGTCGTCGCCGCCGCCGCCGCCGCCGCCGCCGCCGCCGCCGTTGTCACCATAGTTGTAAAACAGGCGCGCGCCCCCGCGTGTTTCGCTCAATCTACGATTGTGCCGTGACGTTTGCGAGTTGCGTCATCACAGACAGCGCTCGGCACGCGTTATTTTTTCTTACCAGTAAAGTAGAACCGCACGACGCTCGTCCATCGTCTGTCGTCCGTCGTCTGTCCATCTGCCACAGCAGAAGCCGCCACAGGTGACGTTACAATGCCGCCGCCCCCGGTGACGGAGAACTGTTACATTGAGCACGTCGTCGACGACTTTTCTCGTTGCCACCATGGCCAACGTGACGTCTCGTGCGACCATTACCGCGTGACGGCGGCGGCGCGCGACGGCTGCAAGCCGTGCAAGTGCGACGACGCGGGTGATTGCTACCTCATGTGCTGGGACACTGAGCGCTGCAAAAACGACGTGCAACGCATTCACTGGGCCGACATGATGAGCCCGAACGTGACGTTTGAGAACGGCGGCTGCGGTCGCGGCGGGCCGGGTGAGCAGGGCCAGGAGTACGAGAATGGCCCTCAGGGTCAGGGTAAGGGGCTCATCCTGGCGCAGAACGGCGCGGGCTTCGACCCGGAAAAGGACCCCGAGCCCATCCCGTGTTGCGACGGTGGTGTGATCACCTTTGACTTTTTCTGCGCCGCCGAGGTCAAGTCGGTCACGTTGCTTAACATCCAGCGTGACTGGCCGCCGTCGCCGATCCGCGCGTACGACTGTCACGGCGCTCTGATCGCCGAGTACCCGGTGGTGCGCACCGGCACGAACGGTCTGCAAAAGGTCGAGATCAACGCGTGTGGCGTCGTCAAGTTGTGCGTGCCGCTCGACGGCAACGGTGTGCTCACCGAGATTGACTTTTGCACGCTGCTGCAGTGCATGTGCTGTTGCTTTGAGTGGACCAAGAAGGGCGACCTGTGCGAGGCCACGCCGTCGTCGCCGCCGTCGTCGCCGCCGTCGTCGCCGCGTCCGTGCGACGAGAAGCCGTCCGACTGCCCGCCGCCGCTGTGTCCGACATTCGACGGTCTGCGTGTCATGCCGGCGCGCGGCTTCATCAAGAACGTGTTTGTCTCCCTTGGTCGCTCGGGCGTTGCGGGCGAGACGTGCGTCGACGTGAAGCATCATCCGCGCCAGCCGCGTTACGACGGCTGCGCATGCCCGCTGTACAAGTGCGAGCAGTACGCGCTCGGTAAGGGCCGCTCGATCTTCGACTGCCACCCCGGCCATCGACTGTCGCACGACCACGGCGACGAGGAGAAGTGCCATCGCCGCTGTCCCGCGCATTGCTGGAACTCCAAGCCGTGTATCCAAGCCGACTGCTCTCAGCCGCAGGGCATGCTTGCGTGCTGCGTCGATCAATGCGTGCTCGAGGCCGGCGACGCGCTGTCGGTCGACCTGCTTAAGGTGGCCGACTGCATCGGCGAGTGCCACGACCGCCCGGGCCCGCTGCGTGACCTGACGGTGCAAGTCGTCGTTTGCTTTCCGTGCATCGGCACGTACACGCGCCGCCCGCGTCGCAGTCACATTGACTGTCCGCCCGCTCCCGAGTCTACCTAGGGGAGAGGTGTGACACGTCGTCGTCGTGAGCACTCTGCATAAAACTATACGATTTATGATCAACCTGTTGCGGCGCGAAATGCAAATCCAGTGTCGTTTCTGCTGCTCTGAGACGGTAACCGTCAGCGGGGCCAGCCATGTCACAACAGGAGCAGCAGCGACAACGGGAGCCCCCGGGGCTGGTTGATGATGGGTTTTTAGGTAGACGCCCTCTCCAGACTGACCCATTGTATATGTTGGCTGACTCTGACATATGAAATTGAGCACTACAAGCCGCTCGAGGATCGCATACCCCGCACCGAGGCTGACCGGCTTTTCGTTCGCCTTGCTAAGTCAGAGGGGGGCAACAAACTAGTGCCGCTTGTGCGTGACCAACTGTGCTGGATGGTGGCGTACAGTCGACTACACAATCGTATATGCAACCACTGTCGAAGCACGCACAATGTGTTTGCACTGCGTCGGTGCGCCGCGTGTCGCCTCACGTGGTACTGCTCTGAGAACTGCCAGCGCCGAGACTGGCCCACGCACGCAACCTGGTGTTGCTGCGTCGATGGACCACCCGATATGGGGCCGCTCGAGGTGGTTATGGGTCGCACGACGACGACGACGACGACGACGACGACGACGACGACGACGTAGTTACGTCCGCGCACGTGCGCGACGGTTGTCACTCAAAGTCTACGTCGGCGTCGGCTTCAACGTCGTGTCCAGACGCGGCCGCGTCGTCGTTGAACGTGGCGTCACATGTAAGTTGGGGTGCCTCCATAAAGAAACAATCCCACTGACTGGGTCGCTTGAGGTACGCGTCGATGAAAAGAGAAGTTGGCTGCAAGTGAATACGACGCGCCCGGTGCACCTTGTTTCGTCGCTTCCCGTCGTCTAACTCGTGAACGCGGATGAACAGCACGTCAAACGTCTCCTGCTTCATGTTTACCAGTTCGGGGTCGATGAAACGCACGTGCCACCCAGGCTCGCGGTCGCGCAGTGGTCGATCGTCGTCGAGCGCGTCGGCGGCGGCGGCGTCGTCGGCGCCCGACAGTTGACTGTACACCTGCCGCGTGTGGTGCTCCAGCGCCTCCATGCCCGCCTCAGTGTCGTTGGTGAAGCACAGTGGCGTCACACGGCCGTGTGTGTTCTCGTCGTCATAGTCGATGATCGACACGATGTACAACGCCGTTTGTGCCGAGTCAGACAGAGCAAACTCAAAGCCACTGACTGGACTTGTTTCGATACGCCGCACACATCGCGCCGACACGCGCCCCGTCTCGCTGTTGCGCTCAAACACCTGCACAATGTCACTCGTGTCGTCGGAGGGGAACAATATGTTCCACCCCATCTCACGCTCGTCGAGTGGTCGGTCGTCCTTGAGCGCCAACTCGCCGTACTGTGTGTCGGTTAACTGATCGAACAGCGTCACGCTAAACTCGTCGATTGCGTCGATGGCCATGTCGCTGTCGTGCACAAAACACAGAACGCTACTCGTGATTGGCGTCGCGTCAAAGTGCGTTACAAACACCACGTGTACAACAGGCGTACGCGCGCCGCTGCCTCTGCCAGTCACCGTGGGTCCACCGCCAAATGGGGACACTGGCACAGCCGGTGGTCCAGGCGACATTGCCATCGCGCACGCGTGCACTCGTCGTGTGTTCCACTGCCTGTCACATGGGGCAAGTAAATTTTATCGTTTACACCACGCGCGCACAATACGAAAAATCTACACCAGTCTGTCAGAGGAGGCGCGCACACGCACACACACACACACACACACACACACAATGTCGCTGTCGCCAGTGGCGGTTACGCTCGTCGTGGTCTCGGCAGTAGTATTTTTCATCGCGCTCACACTCGTGGTTCGGCGGTGCCGTGCTTCGGCGCGCCCATTGCCAGCCTCGCCGCCGCCGCCGCCGCCGCCGCCGCCACTTGTCGTTGCCGCTGCTGGTTCGAGGCACAATGGTGACATAACAACCGACAATGACGGTGAGTATCTGGCTCTTCGGCGTACCTTACACGACACGCAAATGAGTAACAATCGCGGCGTGCGCGGTACGAGTAGAGTAACAGTCGTCGACGAGCACACGCCGCTTCTGTTCGCCAAGTGTCCCCGCGGCACGCACGTGTGCCCGGAAACGGAAACGCGGGTGGCACGAGCGCTAGAACGCGTCGGCAACACGGCGGTGGTGCGCGAGCGTGCGGTCGTTACACCCGTGGGATACCGGTGCGGCGCACGACGGGCCTCGGGCTCTGCGAGTTCCGATAACGTGGCGGTGCTCAATCGCCCGTACTCGCCGTGTGTTAGTGGCATGCGTCAGTATCCACTAGTCGCGCACACACTCGGCCGACGTGACGTGTCGCCGGCCAATGTGCACCTCATGTGATTCCTTTTTATGTACTCTACAGGCCAGGACACGCAGTAGCAACAACAGCGGCAGTGTCGTGCAGTGTCGTGCCACGATGAACACACGAGTCGGGCTAGCGGCACTACTCATTGTCGCGGCTCTGATTTTGCTCGTGATGGCACTCGGCACACGCCACGTCCAGTCGTCGGACACAGTGGCGACGGGATTGCAACATCAGGCACAGGGCCCGTCGTTCTCCGCGGCGTACGACGACCGTGACGGCGGTGATACTCGTGGTGCATGCGGCCTGCCCCCGCAACCCGTGTCGCCACCGTGCAGCGCACAACCGAGGCGTTCGCAGTTTGCGCCACTGGCGGCATGCAAGACTGGTTGGGTCAACTACACGGTGCAGAACGGGTGGGCAAACGTGTTGTAGTAACAGTGAGTGGGGTGATGTGTATGTGTGTGTGTGTGTGTGTGTGTACCAATGGGTCTAGTTACATGACACGCCACGTGCGCCAGTGACGTAAGCCCACACATCCGCGTCGTGCTCTGTCAGGTGAACAAGGGCACCCGACGCGTCCATTGCCACTAGCATCGATGTGCCGCGCACATGCTCACTGCCGCCAACAAAGGATACGCGTGACTTGCACGCTCGGTGCGTGTCCTCGTCGTCGATCAAGAGTGCAATGTTTCGCTCGGCGCCCCTGACGCCACCGCTGTCAATGCACACTCCGTAGGCGACCCGAAGGCGCGTGCTGCCGATTAAAGTCTCTGCCTGTGCCATACGCGCCGCGTCAGAGTCACCCTCATTGCCGTCGACGCTGCACCATTGCTGCCAGCGCGCCGAGCCGTCACACGGACAAAGGATAAACCATGCCATGCCAAGCGAGCGTGCTCGTTTCTCTGCTACACAAAAGACGTGATTTTTATCACCGCACACACACACACACACACACACACACACACACACTCCCTCACCTGTTACGACTACTCTTGCACCTGCGACGCTTGCTTGCGACGAGCGGCCTGGCGCTGTTTCTTGCTGCCTCGGGAGCGCTTGTACACTGTAGCCAGGCCATTTGCCATGAGCCACGTGTCTAGGTCTGGGATCGTCTCGTCGACGCGGACACGGACGAGCAGTCGACCAAAGTTGCCTTGGCCACACAGGCGGAGACGCACGACTCGATTGAGGAGCACGTCGGCGACGCGACGCTTTGACTCTTCGCCACGTGCCTTTTCCTCGTCGCTACACCTGCGTGTTTCAGGCGTGTTACACACGGCAAGGCGCACGCGAAACTGCATCGGCTCCCAGCCGTCGACGAGCACCATGTTAACGTCAAACGTGTCGCCGTCGACGACGTTGACCACCTTGCCGTCCACCTCGCGCTCGCCACCAAACAGGGCGTCCTTGCCCGAGCGGCACTCTAAAGTCGTCTTGCGGAGTGCCTCGATTGTTCCTATGGTCTTTCCGACCACGTCACGTTGCCCTACGCCCCAATCGCCATTGTCACCCTCTACTGACACCTCTGCCATCGTGGTGGCTGTGTCGTCGAGTGCACTGTGTTTGTGACGATGCAGTCGACCGTGACACGAACACGCGAGTGCGGCGCGCGAGTGCGCTCGCTAAAAATCACACAGGTGCCCGTCTCTTTTTTCTGCGCAACAAGGCAGAGGAATCACAACGTCGCACCCCCAGTACGACGACGACGACGACGACGCGAGTGTGATGGGTCCCGAGAACGTTTACTTTCAGTATGCACAGGGTGTTATTCGGCGCAGGCCATCGCAGATTCAGCGCGCGCGCGTGAACGGTTCGGCCGCAGTCGCTGAGATCGATTCGCTTCGTGGCGCACACGTCGTGCCGTCGGCGCCGTCGCAACTGTACCCGGCGCAACAATGGTCGGCACGCGACTTTCGTCTCGCGCGCGCACACTCGGCTCCTAGCCTGATGCCAACACCGACGCCCAACGCCGTCTCAAACCCCCGGTAGCACAGAGACACACGTGATAAATTCAAGTCGGAAACACACACCCCGCCGTCTGCCGCCGCTTGCTGTTATCCACAGCCCCTGTGTCAGGTAAGGCTAGAGACTAGAGAATGACGGTGCCGGAAGGGGGGGAGAGTGTGTGTGCACGGTGTGCGCACGGGGTCGATGTTCAGCCGCGATGGAAGCCGTGTTCTCTACACGCGTGCCGTGTCAAGGTCAATTCGTTTGTATCCTCAGTGTTCATCGGGCACGTTGCGTGTTTTCGCGCCATCTTGGCGACCAGCGGCGTCGAAGAGGCGAGTGGAGAAACAGTGGAGGGGTACTCGGCACTGCGTTCGGCCATCGAGGTGTATCACACCGAGCCAGCGTTTCTGCACGCCTTGCTAGACGCGGGACTAGACGTAAACGTACGAGGCTACTCGCGTGTACAACCTTTGACGTGGGCGCTAATTGCGACGCCACCGTGTCTCGAGGCTGCTCGTGTTCTAGTCTCACACGGGGCGACACCCGGCGTGTACTTCCCACTAGGAACCCCGTTGCTCACCACGTTATGTATCCTGGCGCGTGCGGACAGCGTGCGCGTGTTAGTCGCTGCCGGCGCCTCGCTTGACGCGTCCACCTACACCCCGGGGGGGCTGTATGAAAGTGCATTAATGGCGACATATCGCATCGCCATTGGCAACCAGGAACTGATGCACCTCGGCTCCACAGACGTACCTCAATACGCACAGCGCAGTCAACGCCCTTCTGGCATCGAGGACACGTACCTGTGTGCTCAACTACTCGTTCACGGGGGCGCAGATGTACAACGCATCATCGGCAGCCGCGTCGCTCACATTGGCGTGCCGGTACACAACAACAACATTGGTGCGGCGGCGCACCACGACGACAGTGGCACGGGAGCGAGAATCTACGCGCTTTGTCACGACGCACAGCGCGTGCGAACATTGTACGCGTGCGCAAGGGCCCTGATAGCCGGGGCACGGCAGTCGCCGCCACCGCGCCGCTCCGCCGCCACACTGGTCCTGTCACACATCCACCTGGTGGCACACATCGTCGCACCATTGCTCGTGTCGCCCCCGCTCCCCCCACTGTTACACACCGTTGTAGAAACACTCGTCCGTCTGGCCATAACAGGCACTGGCGCGCAGCAAAACAGGCGGAAAAGGCGAATGGTACACGAGGGGGGCGGCGACGACGACGACGACGACGACGATGACGATGACGATGACGATGGCGATGACTACAGCAGCGGCGGCAGCAGCAGCAGCAGCAGCAGCAGCAGCGCTGTCACCCCGTGTTGTAAACGTGCCCAAACAGAGAGGCGCGCGTATAGGGTCACACTATCGCTGAAAACCTCCATGCGACAAACGGTGCACGCCGTTGTAGCACAGGCCACGGGGGCATGAGCATGTCGCACGTAAAAGATACACCCCGCGTCTCGCCCACCACCAACCGCCGCAGCACCCCCACGGGGCGCGGGCTTTTTTTTCGGTGCCTCGACGTAGGACGCCATTGGTAGAGTTTGCGTTTCGTCGTCGCCTTTGTATCGGTGTCGCGCGATGCTCAAGACGGTGCTCATCGTCGCGGCCGTCGTGATCGGCCTCGGCGCAGTGGCCGTGCTGGCAAAGCGCGCATACGACGAGAACGAACGGTCGGCAGCCATGGGGCTAGCAGTCGACCAGTCCGCGCCGCCGTTGTACGTGCCCACACAGTCTGCCGCCGTCGACGACATGTGGTCGGCCGACGCACAGCGCGCCGCGGCCATCGACTGGGACTCGGGCCGCGCAGCAAACGACACCTTTGTCAACATTCGTTCCTACGCACGACCGACCGATCGCTCGGTGTACGCTGGCGGCGAGGGCCCGTTGCGGTACGGCGAAGGTCGCTTCCAGGAGCGACTCATGCCAAAGCCAGACACAAAGGCCCTGTCCGAAAAGCGCTTCACAGACTGGCGTCGCTCGGGCCTGGGCCTCGAGTCGGGCACAATGATGCTGCCGGGCCCCGGTCAGACCGAGGAGTACGATTTCCTCGACAAGACAACGGGTGGTCTGGTTACAGACACGGTCAAGCGAGCGTATGATCGATCAAAGGCCTTTGACGAGCCAGTGTTCCCGACGTCGTCCTTTGACCAGGCAATCGTCGAGGAGCCGGCAAACATTGTGTCGGCAGAGTCAGGCATGGGTCTGCGTCATCAGACTATCCTGACGTCGCGACGCAACGTTTCACACGACTTGAGAGGAGACTTGCCGCCGGGGTCTATCCCCGACGCATTCTGGTGCACGGGAGACGCGTCGCTTGCCGCCCCTGCTGGTGCGTCGTTGCCGTCGTTGGGACCGTTTGCCATTGCCCACCCGAGCAAGGAGTCGTCTTCGTACTATGCGCAGGTTGGTGGCGGTACGACGCAGTGAGTGAAGCGAGTGTACAAGTAGGTTGCGACAGGAGGGGGGGGGCAATAAACGCTCGTCATTGCGGTATCTGAGCGTGTGAGCGCGCGCGACGTGTGTAGGCAGTGCGTTTTATTTTATTCTATCGGGCGCGTGTTTCCTTGGGACGGGTAAAAACAGCCTTCGGGCTGGCAAACGGTCCTGGATCGAGTGTAGAAACGCATTGTGCTCCTCCAGCAGGTGATCCTCCCAGTGTCGGATGTGAAAAAACTCTTCATTGCACTCTGGGCAGTGCAGGGGGACGCAGTAGCCCTGGATCTCCCCCGATGCGTCGTACACGAATGGGGGTGTTACCTCTTCCTTGGCTACTGCGTCTGTGGACGGTAGCAAAAACGGCGAAAACCAAAACGGCAGGGGGCCAGTGGGCAGAGTGGTGGTGGTGGTGGTGGTGGTGGTGGTGGTGGTGGTGTCGTTTGGAGTGCTGGGAGTATCTGCTGTCTTGGCGGCCATTGTGGTCGCGTAGTCGTGTGTGTATGTGGTGGTGTCGTTGAATTGGCGAGAGGTATTTGCGTTGCGTTTCGTGACAACGACTCGCACACGGGAGATGGGCGCAAACGTGTGTAGATTGCGATTACTACGCGTCATTGCCGTCGAGAAACGTGTTGACAAACTCGCTCCGGCGTCGTTGCGCCCAGTGCTCGACGTGCTCGCTGTCACCGCGCCGCGGACACGTGCGCGCAAACGCCAGTTGCACACACCTCGCCTGTTGCAGTCTGGTTAGCACAACAGGTTGCACCACATGGACTATGATCCCACAGATCACGTGCATCCGCCCAACTGTTCTGTCGGCGTCGGCGGTGGTGGCGATCAGTACTCTTGCTAACGCATGTACCGAAAACGCCTCGCCGAGACGCACTGCCAGTGTGCACGCGTTTTCCTTTGGCGGCGACAGGTTCCGGTAGTACGTGGTAGTGTTGACTGGGTAGTCGTATGATACGTCTTCGTCCTCTGGGTAGAAATAGCCGCACTCTGTGTCATACACGCGGTACCTGCTGTCTTTGGACGTGCAAACGTCCCGTGTTATCTCACAGCGAGCCAATGAGACACTGTGCATGCACGCACCGTGTCTAAACAGGTGCTCGGCGTGTCGTCTGCGATTTCGCCTTGTGGCGTAGTCTAGGGCGGTGTATCCGGCCCTGTTCTTCGCGTCTGGGTTTGCGCCACGTTCGAGCAGAGCAAGCGTTATGTTGGGATGTCTGTGACAGGGGTGGGTCGGTTGCAGGTCCCACTCGTTGCGCGCGTCTAGCACCAGCGCGGGGCGCCCGTCGACGACGATGTTTGGATCGGCCCCCGCGTCGATCAACGCATGCACTAACCTGACGCTGCCGACACGCAGCAGAACGGGCGAGAGCGACGCTCCCGGGATGCCATGTTGCAAGCACAGTTTCAAGATGTCCTCGACAAGGTGGTCATGGCGTAGACTTGCGGTGATCAACGCGCGGTGCAGGACTTGTCCGGCGCGGGGGGGCGGCTGTTTACGGTCGGTCTTCTTGGCGAGACTCTCGAGGGTAAAGTCTGCGCTGACATGCGTGGTGCACTGGACGACACACAAAACACCGACGGGTAGCGTCAAGTAGTCGCGTGGGAGTTGCTCGAGCACGGTGCGGGCGCTGCCGTGTCGCTCTAACATGACCTGGGTAATCTTCTGTGCAACCGGCCACCATCCAGATATACACGCTTGCTCGAGGGGCGTGGGGAGGCGGCGCCCGGGTGTAAACAGGCGGACGCCCGGGTGTTGCAGCAGTGTCAGGGCACATTGAGTTGTGTCTCGATACTCCTTGCTGTAGAAGTCGAGAAGGGACGCGCCGCCTGTTAAGACCTCTAGTACTGTGCCTTTTGGTCGATAGATCTCCACCAGACCGTTAAGACACGCTTGTGCTGCGGCAGAGTTAATGGCCATACACGCCTGTTCCGCCGTGTCCTCTTCTTTTGTGCCCAGGAACATCTCGTGATTGACGTCGGCGCCGTAGTCGAGCAACAGCGCCAGGTTGTCGGGCAGACCGGCAAGACACGCTGCAAAGATTGCAGTATTCCGTCTACTCGACTTGCACCGCTCTGTGTCGGCACCGTGTGCGAGCAGAACACACAGCGTCCCGTTGTTGCGGTATGCACTCGCGACAATGGGGGGATTGTTGAGCACGCAATGTTCCTCTTCGGGTGGTGGAGCCGTAACGTCGTTTGCAAACTCACCATCGTCGCGCATAAGCCCGTCTACTCTGGCACCGGCACACAGGAACGCCTCGGCACACGCGCTAGCGTCATGGTCTGCGTAACAGGCGTGGACGAGGCCCGCGTCGACGCCGTGGCGCGTTGCTACGTTACAACACTCGTCGCATGCGCCCGGGAATGCCATGAGTCATGGTGTGGTGGCGTCGTTGTCGTCGACGAGTGTTTGTGAAATTTGTGTCGTAACTGGCGACGACGACGACGACGACGACGACGACAACGACGACAACGACGACGACGACGATCGCGTTTAGTGGGATACCACTTGCAGTGTCATGGCCGCAACTCGCGCAGGCCACGTGTGTGAAGACGTGTACACCCGCCTTGCATCGATTGGGCATATGTTAACGCATTTCAAGTTTGACCAGGTACTGCGATACGCAAGCGAACCCATAGTTTCCCAGCCGCGCATCGTACAGCACTCTGGCGAACGCGTATTGATCGACGGAAAGGTTGACGACGACAATGACAACGCAACGGTGGTCAAGTTTAGTATCCCTAGGGGATACCTTCCTCCCCGCGCACAGTTTGTTTCCTCCATGACGCTGGTGGACAACGGCGGTGGCGGTGGCGGCGGTGGCGACGACGACGACGACGACTGTAGCACCGTGTTGCGCGCTGTCAATGTTCTTGCGTATATCGAACATGGTACACATCGCACAACCGTGTTCGACGCACCGACGGACCTGTGTCACCTTACTGCTGCACACACACATTGCTGCGAACCTGTTACCGACAGCCTCATGCCCCCGTTTCCCGTTGGTGCGTATACGTTGCTAGTTGTTGCAGTGTCTCTGAGCGAGCCCCTCGGCCGACGTCCGTGCCCGTCTCTGTCCTTTATTCCCGCACACGCAGAGTGTCATCGATTTCCAGAGGCAACACGGCCTGGCGGGGGTGCATTTCTTCTGTCGTGGGATCGGTGGACGGCGCTCCGCGTCGTGTGTACACCATCGTCGTCGTCGTCGTCGTCGTCGTCGTCATCGTCGTCGTCGTCGTCGTCGTCGTCGTCGATCCGCAACGGCGAGAATGTTGTGGACATTGCGCTGCCGGACCAACTTGACATACTACATCGGGTAGTCATAGTAGTGGCAGACACGCCCGCGTCTCCGCGCACGCACCGGCTCTTCCTGTGCCAACGAATGTCCCACACGGGTGCAGAAGAGTCAGAATCAATGTCGTTGTCCCCTGGGGTTGGTCCAGGGCTGACCGTAGGTGACGTCATTGGGGCCGGAGAGGTGCTTGCAACTATTGAGCCCAGTCAGACGATGACAACAGTGCACTCGGACGCGGTCGTACTCGTGTACGACGTGTGTGTTCCGCTTTGTCGTATCCCCACTAACCTGTCGTTGCGTCTTAAGGGTGACGACGTGCGCGCTCCTGTGCGAGCGTACGCCGTGACTGTTGTGCCCGTTGTGTCAAACGGTGGATTTGTCTCTGAGTATGGAGCGTGATGCGATGCACTGCATCATAGCACCGCACATGTGTGGGCGAGAGTGCTTTTGATCGCGGAGGTACAGCGACGGGTAGTCTGCTCGTCGTGGCCGGTCCGATTATTTTGGGCAGTGTGAGTGTGAGTGTGAGAGTGTGAGTGTGAGTGTGTGTGTGAGTGTGAGTGTGAGTGTGAGAGTGTGTGTTGCGCGACAATGTCGCGCACAGTGTTGCCGACATCGTCGTATCGATTGCCACAGTCGCCCCTGGGATCCTGTCTTGTCGTGGAATACTACAGCAGGGACACGGTGAAGAATGACATTGTCCACAACGAATTCGTGCGACCCGCTGTGATACGCGTGTTATACGCGGGTGAGCGAGGCGCCACCACAAAGGAGCGCGATGCCGCTGCCGACCAACTACGCGATACGCTAGCGTACATTAGTACCGAGTATGCCACGTGGGTGCTGCGTGCAAGTGTCTTTGACGGGCGTGGCAGCGTGCAGGATAGGTGTCGTGTCGGGTCGATCGCACTGGCCTGTGGTGCTAAGCCGTCGTGGGATCTGCTTATAGGCTTTGTGTTTCGCTGGTACCGCGGGCCGCTTGTGTCCTACGCGTACGAGGTAAGATTCTTGCGAGACATGGTACTGCATGGCGCTGTTTTGGAAAAGTTCGAGCATCAAAGGACCCTGAAGACTGTCGCCATACCTGACATTGCAGTCGTGCTGGTGACGGCGTACCGGGCCCACGTTATGTATTGGCTCTCGCGTATCTTGCTCGCAACGACTCGAAACGGGCAGTGGACCAGGAAGTACCTTGTTGTGCGACAGATTGTCGCACGAGTAGTGGGCACGTCGATGTTGGTGTGGGACGATGATTTGTTCGTCACCCAGATTACGTGCGCACGGTGGTGTCCCGCCGCTGAGTGTGTCTGGGGTGCCACGTCACCTCCCGCCACGAAACTGCGAGGCTCGTGTGACCACGTCGATTGTTGGAGCGAAACAAGTAATGCGAGCAGCCAGTTCCTTGCGGCACTATACTGTAGTCGCACGCCCAAGGACAACGCGTATGTACAAACACTCTTACGCAACGCCAGGCACGCACCGACAACCACCGATGCGTGTATGGAACAGATTGTTGCGTACGCAAACCACGTTAACACACACGCCGACACGCTGACGTTGCAGGAACGTCTCCTCAGCACACGTGCCGCGCGTACACGTTTTCGCAACGCCAAAACACTACCCCCCGCATTTGCCTAGTGCGCAACTGTTACCAGCAAGTAAATTTATGTCCACTCTACCAAAGACACTACCACACCAATCGCCCCCAGCCACGCACTTCAGCCACGCAGACGCAGACACACACACACACACACACACACACACACACACACATACCTTACTCGATGAGTGCAGTCCTTGGGTGCTTGAGATCACCGTGTTGTAGCAGTCGGGGGCGACGGCAAAGCGGCAGTGACACGTCGCCCCCGGGTGTCGTCACGCCCATTGCAGCGAGAACACCATACTTTATATCACTCGTCGAGTACGACGCAGACGTCGACGCATTGACTGCAAACTACATGAACGTCACGGCATTGCGTAGCGAGGGTGACGACTCAATCCTTTGGTCTCTGTTTGACGCACACGTCGCCAGGCGCGTGGAACAGGGGGCACTGCTGCAGCGCGCCACGAGGTATCGAGTACACTGGGTGAAGGGCATGGCGCAGATTGAGAAGATCACGCCGCCAGAGGGGGTGAACAGAGGCAACGACAGCAGTGCAATGGATGAGGTGGCAGCGGCAGTATTGCGTGGGATCCTCGAGGATGCGTTTACACTCGAGCGCACGTGTGGCAGCACGACATGTGAACACCGCGACGGTCTGTTAATTACCAACTCGATCGTAGGCGCTCTGGAGCGCTTGGCATTGCAGCCGCCGCCGCTAGACTCGGCGCGGGCACCGGTTGTTGTTGCCGCCGTCGCCGCCGCCGCCGATAGTGAGTTGCAGCAGGCGGGCGGCGCGGCGGTGGTGTAGTTGAATATGGCGTCAGGCAGGAACTGACCGTGTGTATGTACAAACACTCAGACATATGTCAGTAAATAGAGCACAGCGCTTGGGTCCACAGAGCGAACGCAGTCTCGTACACTCAAACCGGGACACTGAGATGTCGGTGCAACAATGTGCTGCGTGTGCCCGTGTAAGTACGATGGCGTCTGCCTCGTTGACAATACGCATCACGTTTTTGCGCATCTTCTCCGAGAAGATATCCCCTAAACACCTAGACCCTGCACTACGGTGTGCGTTGACTGTTGCGGCAAGACGCGCAAGACCTTGGATGGCAAGCAACGACGGCAATTGGTCTCGCCACAGTGCACGGGTGGGGAACATTGCTGGAGCGACAATAGTCGCGAGTAGATGGTGGTTTGAAATCACACGGGCCATGTGCAGCGGCAGCGGCGGCGACGACGACACGTTGTTTTCCCTGCCCCTCTTGTTAACCATCACCAGGTTTGCAGAAAGCACAAGAGCGCACGTGTAGGCGGCGTGTGCACGATGTGCGTGTACCAGAACCGCATAGACACTTGGAGAGCACGGTTCCATATGATATAACGGGTCAAGACAGTAGTTACTCACAGGAAACTTAACGGGGTAAGTGTGCGGACTTGCGCCAGCGTTCACGAGATATGACGTAATGACCGCGTGTGAGATCTGCGCGTAGAAACTTGCCGCGGACACGCGACTCCTGGCAAATGATAGGGGTGTCTCCCCGTCGTCGTTGGTGACGTCGACCCTGGCCCCGGCTTCTATGAGCATCTTAACCGCATGCTCGCCGTACGATACCGAGGCGTGATGAAGGGCCGTGTTCCCGTTAGAGTCTCGTGCGTTCAGGTTTACGCCCGGTGTGGCAATGACCCGTGCTACTACACTCGACAACGCGCGGTTCCTAGCAACGTGCATAAGTACAGTCATCCCGCTGATGTCACATGCATTGATCTCTGCACCTGCGTCAACCAGGGCGAGCCATTGTGTACACGAGGCCGCCATCATGCCCGAGAGCAACAGAAGCGCAGTCGTAAACACGCACCCCCCGTGGTTAAACCTCTCGTTGATGTCTTCCGTTCCCGACGCGATCAATGCAATGAGACACTGGGTATGCCCGTTCCAAACGGCTGTCCCGAGCCTTGTCCTTGTCTGCGACAGAGAGCCCGTGTACAATGCGCATCGATCACACGGCGACAGCGGGACATCGTCGCTTTCCCGTGTCGTCGTCGCCATCGTTGCGACGACTGATTGATACAACTAAATAACCAAGATGGTGATAAACGACGAGTGTCGTGGATCAAAGAGCCGGGTATCTAGTTTATCGTGCGCAATGGCGTCGCCGCCACCGTCAGCCCCGCTTGTAATGGCGACGTGACGTAGATCTCACCTCGCAAAGCCCTTTGACATTTTCAGGACAGACACGGCGCGCGCGTGCGCTGCGAATGCTGTTGGAGCACGGCGGCGGCGGCGGCGGCGGCGGCGGCGGCTGGTACTCGTTTCAGCCGCTCCCGATACGCGGATGTGATGCAGTTGTGATAAATTATGTCATCTCACGGTTAGGGAGCACGTCATGCTGTAGTGTTGCGGCGGCGACCACGGCCAGCCACACGATCGTCGAGGCTTCCCTATAGACCCTCGTTCAACACGCTGTCCTCTTCCAGTGCACGACTCGCCGCCGCTGTCGTCGACAACAACGACCACGACAGCGGTGGCATCCCCACTTGGCAATGGCAACGTGAAACGAGCGAACCGTCTGTGACGATGCCACCAGCGTCGTCACCGTCACCATCACCATCACCGCCATCACCATCGCCGCCATCCCCGCCGCCGCCGTCACCGCCGTCATCCCCACCGCCGCCGCCGCCGTCATCGTCGTCACCGTCGTCGCCACCATCGTCACCGTCGTCGCCACCACCGCCGCCGTCACCGTCTTCGCTAACGTCTTCGCCGTCGTTGCCGCCGCTAACGTCGTCCCTGACCTCGTCCTCGTCGTCGTCGTTACACCCCCTCCCGCCCGTGGCGGTGCTAGAGGACGATTGGGACGTCGAACAGTACATTGCGAGCGGCTCCTACTACGACACCTTCCGTGCCAGACGGAAAACAGATGGCGGGGTCAATGGTCGTCTTCGTAAGAACGGGGTGTACGCGTTAAAACTGTCGCGTCGCGCACAGAGCGCCGTGTCAGACGCGTCCGTACGGCGCCTCGAGCGCATTGCCGATCTAATTGGCCCGTGTCACGGCGTACCACAGATCCTACACGTGCAACGTAACGTGGTCTCGGTCTCGAAGACAGTCGCCCATCGAGGGCGCCGCGCACCAGACGCAAGTTTGAGTGACAGCAGCGGCGGCGGCGGCGGCGGCGGACCCAGTGACGCCACGCCGCGCCTGTTGCTCGTCGAAGAGTACGTCGAGGGCACCGACCTGTTTGACTATCTTTATCCCCACAATGGCACCAACCGTACCGTGCCGCGACCGTTACAGGTAGGCCTGTGTATGCAACTACTTGCCATCGTGTCTCGCCTGCACCGTGTCGGCGTCGTTCACCGAGACATTAAGACTGAGAACGTGCGACTCAGTCGCAACCTCGATCGCCTATACCTGCTCGACCTCGGCCTGTCTGTTTCGTATCGCGTCGACGGCGGCGAAGACGCGTCGGTTGGCACGTCACTGGCCGGCTCGGCACTTACCATCTCGCCAGACTTGGCGAAAACATGGCATCAAACAGATCGTGCGCTCACGGTGCGCGACTACTTGCGCTCGGACGTGTGGGCGTGCGGCCTGGTGATGCTGACCATGTGCACGGGATGGTGTCACGTGAACCGCCGCCTTGCGTACGAGTGTTCACGCGAAACCCTGCCCCCCGATACGGTGTTATGGACAATCTCGCAGTTACAACAGTCGACCGTCGAGCAAACCCTCGCGCAACTGTCGAGTAGTATCGAGCCGCAGGCGCGTGGCATGATCGAGATGGCCCTCAGTGTTGAGCCGCGATGTCGACCCTCGGCAACACTGTTACTCGACGTGCACACTGCCATGTCCGATCGTCGTCGCGCACGGTCGCTCGAGTCGTCGGTGGCAACCGGCAACGGGGCCCCCGCGACTGTTACGGGCGCGACGGCAGCACACACCAGGACGAAACGTACCCGCGCCGACCCCAGGCTCAAGGACTCACTTACCACGCTATCCACCGCGGTCAATCGAGCACGCGGCGGCGGCGGTGCAAACAGGGGCAGTGGCGCAAGCGGTGGCGGCGGCGGCGGCGGCGGCGGCGGCGGCACGCGCAGTCCCGTCACTCGGTCGTCGCGGCCGTCCCCGTCTTCGTTGTCGCCACAGGAGGACGACAGCGACGTTCGTACTAGGGTGTCAAGGGCGACAGTGACGAAAAGCACAGGGGGCGCCAAGGTATCGATGGTCAGCAGCAATCCACTGGCGGCAGCGATTGCGTTGGTGCGGCGTAAAAGCACCTCCAAGTCGTCGCCGGCAGCGGCGCCACCGGTGGCGGCGATAGAAGTCAAAACAACGTCTCGCTCGCAAACCAACTCAAACTCGTCTGACGAAGGGAGCGGGTGTGGGTGACGAGTGTACGCCTTGGCCCACGCGCAGGCGCAGGACTGTCATGCGCGTTGCGGGAATAGCGTCTCTTCCGTCGTGACGGAGAGCCTTGCGCAAGGGGAATCCAACCACAGCGCGTGAGAAGGTAAACCATCACTTGTTTACACGCAATTGTAGTAAGGAGGGCATGCTGACAGAAACGCCCCCGCGCGTCGCCGCCGCCCCCAGTCGCCTAACGACGCGCCGGGCAGGGCATCAACGTCGTTGCAATGCGCTCTGGAGAATACGCGCCTGCGCACATCGGCATCAAGCACCTTGCCTCGCTTTCCGAGCATGTGAACCGCTATCGGGTCAACAATTTGAAACCGCCCATACGTAGGTGCGTCCAGTCGAAGAAGGCGCACCAACGCGTCGTACGCATACGCAGCCGTCGTTGCAGACAGGAGAGGCATAACATCCCGTCGATAATTCAACCTGGCGTAATACGCCGTCACTTGCTCAAACATATCCGTTTCGCCGCGCACATCTACTATGCCTCCAGTCGATAGCAACAGACGCGCGCACGCATAGTGTCCAAAGTAGCAGGCAGACACCAGTGCGGTAGACATGTTACCTTCCGCCCTTGCATCCATTGGCGATCCGTTATCTAACAGAAGGCGCACACATGCACAATGTCCGCCCAAGCAGGCATGCATCAACGCATTCTTCCCATACCGGTTTGTTTTGTGTAAATCGGCTCCATTCTCGAGCAACACCCGTGCACACCCATCGTGTCCGTACTGACAAGCAATCATCAAGGCATCGTCTCCGCGATCGTCATACGCCTGTGCCGACGCCCCGTGTTCTAGCAGAATGCGCGCGCACGCGTCTTGTCCGCTCATACATGCATATATCAACGCAGTGTACCTGCACGTGCTCATAGCGTCCACTATCGCGCCTGCCTGTAACAACAGGCGTACGCACGCGACATGTCCATTGTCGCAAGCAAGCATCAATGCTGTTCGTCCACTATTGGTCGTTTGGTCCACCAGTGCTCCCCCTTTCGTACCAGTCACGTCAGTGTCGTTCGGGTCGACTCCGTTCTCGAGCAAAATTTGCGCACACCCATCGTGTCCGTATGCACACGCAATCATCAACGCAACGTTCTTCGACTGTGTCGACGCCCCCCGTTGTACCAGAACGCTCGCGCACACGTCCTGTCCGTTAAAACACGCATATATCAATGCATCACATTCGACACTCGATGCGGCAGAGGTATACATGTCGCGCAGGCATTCCGTGCACGTGTTACACTTCTGATCTCACCACCACACCCTAACACGTCCACTACACACGGCCCACGACGCCCTGCGATTTTTTTACACCACGACGTCCGATTATTTTTGACGCCACACAACGCTACCGATGCGCGTCATGTGTGTTGTAACAGAGATAAGCATGCTTTTTTTCACGCGTTCACGGTAGGAACTACTCGTTACTGAACGTGCGTACGCGTACTACACGTGCAATGGCTACTACGACTACTACCGATCCTCGTCGAGCAATTGCATTTATTCTGTTCCTTGTCGCTACGATATTGCTGCTCGTCGCGAGTTGCCACGCGTCAGCGACGCCAGCCACCAAGGTAGTAGAGCCCCTGTCGCAAGTGTTTGGCCATGGCAACGTCGCTGCTCGTTGCGACTCTCGAGAAAACGCAGTAGCGCAAACGGCTGCTGACCTGGTGCCGCCCGGCCGCGGGTCGCCACGTGTAGGTCAAACAACAGAGCAAACGATCAATGACCTCGGTGTTCGGTGGTGTGTCGACCGGTACTGTGGGGGTGCACTCACGCCCCCTACGTGCGGAGACCCAGTGCGCGTCGTTGCACCACCCCGGTGTGAGATGCTGCCCTACTTTCTCGGTCGCACGGGCGACTCGCCGCCGTCGCCCTTTCGTTCATTTTGATTTCGATCTTAGTCGTTAAACCCTAAACCTAGCCTGCATCGGCAGCAGCAGCAGCAGCAGCAGCAGCAGCAGCAGCAGCAGCAGCAGCAGCAGCGTTGTTTATGGCAGTGTCAGTTCTACGTTGCTCTACCAATGCTATCACGTCAAATAGAAGATCCTCTGTCACAGCAACGTATCGAGGATGCACCTCGTCGACGCGCGCATCGCGTGGGCACGCCGAGACCCAGGTGCCCGCCACCGCGACGACTGTGACGGCAAGGAGAGCACACTGTCCCAACACCCATGTCCACGAAGAGTCTTGCCCGCTAGCACACCACGCCAAAACACCGTGCGTCGCCACTGACGCAACTGCCACGCTCAGTGCACGTCGGTCCAGCCCACGGCAGCGTGTTACATCAAGTGTGTGTACCATCTGTTCACAGACGAAACAACGGGGATGGCGTCGCACACTGTCGCTGCTGCTGCTGCTGCTACTGCTCCTTGCCAGTGTATTGTAAGCATATATTTTTTGTCAAACAGCGCCTGGTGACGCCACTCGTTCACGTCTCGCCAGGAGCGCACCAAGTTGCTGCATTGCTCGCACGCGCTCGCCACGACATCGTGCGTTGGCCACTTGTACCGACAACACTCTCTGCCCCACACCACCACCACCACCACCACCCCCACCACCACCACCACCCCCACGGCCGCGTGTATGAACACCGAGGTGTGTGACAGGGGCGCGGGGGCGACTATGGCTCTTGTCGGTTGAGTGTACCATGATGTCGGGGCGCACTGGCTGCTACACACCCCAATGGCACCGCCCCGTCTGACGCGCGCGCGCGCGCGCGTCGATGGTGTAGAAACAAAAATCACGGGGGCATGTTATGCCCCCCGCTCGACGAGGAGCATGGCGACAGGTCAGCCTCGATGGGACGGCCTCGTTGTCCTCGACCTCAACGGAACTATTATACACTGCAGGTCGACGCCACTCGTCTCGTTACGTTACGATGCGCGCGTTAACCGTCGATACGTGTACCTTCGCCCCGGTTTGTACGACTTTCTCAACTGGCTGTTTACACACGTGCACGTGGCCGTGTGGACATCGGCAATGGAACACAATGCGCGAGCGCTTGTAGACTGCGCGTTTGGAGAGCATCGGCCCGAGTTTCTGATGCACCGGGCACACTGTACGCACCTTGCTGGTCCCGGGTGGCAGACGCAAAAGGACCTTTGGCGTCTGTGGAGCACGTATGGCAGAGGCAACAGGTGGAACGAGTGCAACACACTTTTAGTAGACGACACTAGCGAAAAGTGTAGACCAAACCACGTGGCAAACACGCTGGTGGTTTGTGAGTTTAACCCGTGCGACAAGAGTGGCGCCGCCGCCGCCGACGACAACGACAACGACGACGGCGCATATCTCCGCACCGTGCTTCCGCGCTTGATAGTACAACGCCTGGGTGCACTGGGAGTACGGATGTACGAGTCACCGGGGAGACGCATTGCTCATGCACCACCATCCTCTCGTAGTCGTGATCACTGTGATGGCGACGGTGACGATGACAGTGACGGTGACGGTAACGGGGACGACGACGATGTCACCTCAAGCGCGTCAGCCGCCGAAAACCGGTGCGCTGGATTGAGGCAAAGCATGCCCTCGAGCACCGTGTCAATCACTGATCGAACCGGCGGCGGGGGGATGCTGTGATACTCTGGATGGCACACGACTGTTGCCCACGCACTGGCTGCTTGGCGCTTGGGTGCGGCGGCAAGTCGCCGTGCCCGTGGAAGCGCCGATACGCCCGGCCACACCGTGTCGGTGATAGATCCTCGTACTAGACAGATCTGGCGCAACTGGTTCTCGGCCGTCTCGATTCCACGAAACAGCGGCCGCGAGTTGAGCAGTTCTCCAAGCACACACCCGACACTCCACGCGTCCACTGTTGCGCCACAGTACCCCGCGTCGCCCAGAATCAGTTCGGGCGCCTGGTACCACAGTGTCACCACGTCGCACGAGTTGGCGCGCGCAGGCAAGGTGAACGGACGCGCGAGGCCAAAGTCTGCGAGGCGCAACACGGGCGGCGCCGCGTCGTCGTCGCAGTTGTCGTGTGTTAACAGTAGATTATTGGGCTTGATGTCACGGTGTGCAACGTTGTGCGCATGCAGAAACGCCACGGCCGACAGTAGTTGCGTAAACAGGCGTTGCGTGCACGTCAACGGGATCCACTTGTTGCGTGCTCGGTACGTTTTGATCGTGCGATGCAGGTCGGTTTGCATAAACTCAAAGATCAGGGTAAGGCGTTGCTTGACGTGCACCACGTCAAACAGCGCGACAATGTGTGGGTGTTTCATCGCCATGAGCATGATGATCTCGCGCAGTGACGTCGCTGGCACGCCGTCGCCGCCGCCATTGGCGTGAATGGCCTTGATAGCAACCCAGGCACCGTCGCGTCGGCGCTGCGCTCGGTACACCGTCCCATACGTGCCCGTGCCAACCGCCTCGTGCAAATCGTACTTGTCCTTTCCGACCGCAGCGTGTAGGTCGTACTTGTCCGTGCCGGGCGCCCCTCCCTGTTGCTCCATCGCTGCTCTGGCCGCCGCCGCCGCCGCCGCCGCCGCCGCCGTCAGCCGCGCCCGCTGTTACTACAGTGACGTTGAAATGTTTCTTGCGTCGAGTGCCGCGCAATCGTGTGCCCAACACGCGCTCATCGTGGAATGTACCGTTGAAGTACGATCGACGACGGCGTCTGGGGCACTTGAGTCGGACAGGGTCAACAGGCTCGCCACTGTGCGTTGTGACAGCGTGGGGAACACGAGGCACACAACGCGTTCCCACAGGTCGAGAGGCGCACGTGTCGCCACAAGCGACGAGAGTAACACGCACGCACCCGCGCATCGGCGTGTTTCGTCTGCCAAGTTACATCGTCGGCACGTGCTGGTAGCGCCAATTGTGTATCGTACTATGGTGCGTTCCGTGTTGTCGAGTGTCGCTGCACATCGTTCGCACACACGCGGTCTACACGCTGTACATATACCCGATTCCGTGCGAAAACACGGCGGGCACAGTCGAGCATCGGCACATACACGACAGCGTGGCGTACCAGAGCAGCACTCGACCGGCCTGCTACACGCTTGGCATGTTACAAAAAAGTCTCGACACGTGGGGCCACAGGTATACGTTGGGCCGTAGCCGGCTCTGCTGCCGTCGCAGCATTCGTCATCGTCGTCGCTAGTGCTGTCTTCAAAACTCAAGGAATTGTCAAAATCCATGGTCTGAGCACGCTCACGCACGTACGCACAGCAACAACGAGGCGGGTGGTGGTTGACGAGAACAAGAAAATGATTTTATAGAAAGAGTGCCCATGTCAACGACGCCACGCAACACACCTTGCAAAACCCAATCTCGCGGATTTCGGGCCTGTTGATAATTGCGGCAAACAGCAGCACCGCCACTGTAAAGGCACCACATTTGCGCAAACCCTCTCCCGGCGATGACGACGACGACGACGACGATGCTCCACGGCAGCAGCAACAACACCGGGGGGTCGGTACACGTGTAACTTCACCATCCGTGCCCACGTCGCGTTGATCAGGCACCTGTCCGTTGCTATGCTGCGGGAACATGCTCCCCCCGCCATACTCACTCCCCGTCGATGCCATTCCGATGCTGCTGATAGACCTAGACCACACGCCAGCGTCGTCGACAACAATGCCTGACGTTGATTTTCAAACACAAGCCCCCGTGATAAAGCGACGCTGGCGTTGTGGTGCGATAAATATGTTTTCTGTGATTAGAAGGACGTTGCCTCTGCGCTCCGCCCGTCGCGCACCATCGCCCACGCAAATCATGAGATGTCCGATCGTGAGGTGTTTTGGCTCTACGACCCCAGCCAACTGTTCCGCCTAGGCGGCGACGACAACGATCGGTCGCATCGATTTAACTTTGCGTCGCGACTGGTACTGCTCGTGTCGGTCGCTGGGGCGATCGTGTACAAGGACTCGACGCTGTTGCTGTGGGGCGCAGCCGTACTGCTGCTGCTGTCGCTGTTCTTTTTTTCATCGTCGTCATCCGAAAATCTGCGTCAACAGGGTAGGAGCCCCGCCGCGCCATCAGCAACAGCGATACCAACGTCGTCGCCGCCGCCGCCGCCGCCGCCGCCGCCACCGGCGCGTCTCGCAATGACGTCAAGTCGGGGCATGCGCATGCCGCCGTCGATCGATCCTGCCATGTACACGGAACGTGCTCCCGTGCCACATGACATGTACGCATCTCATCACCAAGTGCATGCGCAACCCCACCATCGGTACCCGCCTCCACCATCGACACCCCCACCACCACCACCACCACCAGCACAAGCGGCTATACCCCGGCCACAGCCGCCGCAGCCGCCACTGTGGTGGCGCCATGACGCACGAGGCGGACAGGTACGTGCCCCGACCTACTCGGAAACGGCCGCGGCAACAAGGAACATGTTCACACAAAGTAACCCGTATGGCAACTCGATGCCATTCTCTGGCTCGTATCCTTCGCCGACAAACGGACAGGACGTTCAGCGGGCACTCGCAAACAGCGCGCAACACGGCTGGCCCGCACACCCCCCGGGCCCGGTCTTTCCAGGCACGTCGTATCCGGCGTCCATGCTGCGCGGCACGGACACGGTCGACCCGGGCTATCACTTTTACACGCTACCGGATCCCAAC
>Ga0070728_10000846_pt1 | contig 53176 bp, 39 predicted proteins | sample tdDd471_FD_66723 | JGI IMG/M metagenome (GOLD analysis project Ga0070728, IMG submission 66723) | Marine sediment microbial communities from the Atlantic coast under amendment with organic carbon and nitrate - tdDd47.1 | ecosystem: Environmental > Aquatic > Marine > Coastal > Sediment | place... | reverse complement strand
GCCCCGTCGCGATCTGCAGCGTCACGGCCTGCGTCGGTGCGCCGTCGAGGTCGAGGCGCAGGTCGACGGTGTGGGTGCCCGCCCCGAGCGCGTCGACCAGGGTGGCGTCCACCGCCCAGGTGACCCGCGCGCCGTCGACCTCGCGCACCGCCAGCGCCCTCGACGCACCGTCGCCGAGGTCGACCCGCAGGGCCGGCACCTCGTCTACCAGTGCGAGGCCGGGCACGGTGCCAACCAGCCCGCTGCCGACGAGTACCGGGTCCGGCGCGTCGACGTCGACGAGCTCCGGCAGCGGCGGCGCGGTCGTGCCTTCGCCGCCGTCGTCGCCACAGGCGGACACGAGCAGCGCAGCGAGCGCGAAGAGGGCGAGCAGGGCAGACGTTCGATTCACAGCGATGGCCGCATCCCGAGGCAGATGGATGCATCGTACGCGGTGCCCCCGCCTGCGTCGAATCGTGTCAGGGCTTGCCCGAACCGCCCGCCGCGCGCAGTGTGTCGGGCCCGACCCCGAGCCCTGATGTTCTGATGTCTGCGACCCCCCGCGTCGGTCTCCTGCTCGTCAACCTCGGTACCCCCGACACGCCCCATCCCCCGGACGTGCGCCGGTACCTGCGCGAGTTTCTCAACGATCCCCGGGTGCTCGACATCAACCCGGTGGTTCGGACGATGCTGCTCGAGGGCGTGATCCTGCGCACCCGGCCGAAGGAGTCGGGCGAGGCGTACGAGACGATCTGGACCGAGCGCGGCTCGCCGCTGATGTACCACACGAACGACCTCGCCGACGGCGTCCGCGCCCAGCTCGGCGACACGTGGCAGGTCGAGGTGGCGATGCGCTACCAGAACCCGTCGGTCGAGAAGGCGCTCGAGGCGTTCCGCCGCCGGGGCGTCGACCGGATCGTCGTGTTCCCGCTCTTCCCCCAATACGCGTCGTCGTCCACCGGCTCGGCGATCCAGAAGGTCACCGACGTCGCGCACCAGGAGTGGAACACCCCGTCGCTGTGCTTCGTCGAGGCGTTCTACGATCACCCCGCGTTCATCCGCGCCTTCGAGAAGGTTGCCCGGCCGGTGCTCGACGACTTCCGCCCGGACCACGTGATGCTCAGCTACCACGGGCTGCCGGAGCGGCACGTCCGCAAGTCGGACGAGTCGGCGGGCGGCTGGTGCCTCGCGAACGCGGACTGCTGCGCGCAGATCAACCCGGCGAACCGCAACTGCTACCGCGCGCAGTGCTACGCGACGACGCGGGCCCTCATCGAGGCCCTCGATCTCGATCCCGAGAAGGTGGTCACGACCTTCCAGTCCCGTCTCGGCCGCGATCCGTGGATCCAGCCGTACACCGACGAGCGCGTCGTCGAGCTCGCGAAGAAGGGCGTGAAGCGCCTCGCCGTGCTCTGCCCGGCCTTCGTCGCCGACTGCCTCGAGACGATCGAGGAGATCGGCGACCGCGCGAAGGAGGACTTCGTGAAGGCCGGCGGTGAAGATCTCGTGCTCGTGCCGTCGCTCAACGCGTCGTCCGGATGGATCGACGCCGTCACGCAGATCGCGACCGACCACGCGCCCCCGGCCTGGGTCCGTTGACGAGGTCCGTGGTTCGTGCCACAGCCTGCGCGGGTCCTGGTCGGTGACCTCGCGAGCCTCGCTTCGAGGGGCACCGACAGGGTGTGTTCGGTGACGAATCGCGAGGTCGTGATGCTCCGCTACAAGCGCGTACTCATCAAACTCAGTGGCGGCGCGATCGCCGGCGAGGCCGGCTTCGGCTTCGACAACGCCGCGGTCGATCACATCGTCCGCGAGGTGCTCTCGGCGCGCGACATGGGCGTCGAGGTCGCCCTCGTCGTCGGTGGCGGCAACATCTTCCGCGGGCGCATCTCGTCCGACTGGGAGATCGATCGCGTCGAAGGCGACTCGATGGGCATGATGGGCACGGTGATCAACGCCGTACTCCTGCGCGCCGCGCTCAAGGCTCGCAGCGACTACGAAGTCCGCGTCCTCACCGCCCACCACATGGAGTGGGTGGCCGAGCCGTTCATCCGGCTCCGCGCGATCCGCCACCTCGAGAAGGGCTACATCATCGTCTTCGCCGGCGGCATCGGGCAGCCGTTCGTCACGACCGACTACCCCGCCGTCCAGCGGGCGATCGAGACCGAGTGCGACGCCATCCTCGTGGCCAAGCAGGGCGTCGACGGCGTGTACAACTGCGACCCGCGCGAGAACGACGACGCCCGTCGGTACATCTCGGTGAACTACGACGACGTCGTCCGCAACGACCTGCGGGTGATGGACCAGTCCGCGCTGCTGATGGCACGCGACCACGGGATGCCGGTCCATATCTTCGATTTCGACAAGCCCGGCTGCATCGCGCGCCTCTGCACCGGCGAGGTCGTCGGGACCTCGCTGGCCGCCGACGCCGAGACGGTGCTGGCCGACGCGTGACCCGAGGCGCCGATGCGCTACGCACGTAAGAACCTGAAGTGGGACGGCTGGGGCTGGCAGGGCCGCAGCTTTGATCTCGAGGGCCGCGAAGATCTGCTGCTCTCCTTTCTGAGCGAGCAGCTCGGCCTCGACGGGCCGCTGCCCGAGACGCCGACCCGCCCGCGGGCGTCGTTTCGGCCGCCGACCCCGCGCCTCGCGGACGCCGCCCGGCACGCCATCGCCGCCGCGATCGGCGACACCCATGTCCACATCGACGACGACGAGCGCGTCTTTCACGCGTTCGGGCGCAGCTACCGCGACCTGCTGCGGATGCGCCACGGCACCGTCGAGCACTACCCCGACGCGGTCGTCTACCCCGGCGACGCGGACGAGGTCGCGGCTGTGTTGCGGCTCGCGAGCGAGCACGGGTTCGCCGTCGTGCCCTTCGGCGGCGGCTCGAGCGTGGTCGGCGGCGTCGACCCGCTCACCGGGCGTCACCCGGCGGTCGTCACCCTCGACACGACGCGCCTCGACAAGGTGATCAGCGTCGACGCGACGTCGCACACCGCGGTGATTCAGGCGGGGATCTACGGCCCCGAGCTCGAAGATCAGCTGCAGGCACGGGGGTTCACCCTCGGCCACTACCCCCAGTCCTTCGAATTCTCGACCCTCGGCGGGTGGATCGCGGCGCGCAGCAGCGGCCAGCAGTCCAACCGGTACGGGTCGTCCGAGAAGTTCCTCGTGTCCGTGCGGGTCGCCACCCCCGGCGGCGAGCTGCGCACCGTGACCGTGCCCAAGCGCGCCGCGGGGCCGGATCTCAACCACCTCATCGCAGGATCCGAGGGCGTGTTCGGCGTGATCGTCGACGCGACGGTGAAGATCCACGACGTGCCCGAGACCCGCGACTACCGCGGCGTGCTCTTCCCCGACTTCGAGACCGGCATCGCCGCGATGCGTCGCATCAACCAGGCCGAACTGCCGGTCGCGATGATGCGCCTGTCGGACGTCCCCGAGACCTACTTCTTCGGCAAGTTCGCGTCGCTCGGCAAAGAGCAGAACCTCGTCAAGGACCTGTTCAAGAAGGGCCTCGCCCTCAAGGGCCTCGACGAGTCCCCGTGTGTCATGCTCATCGGCTTCGAGGGCAGCCGCCCGACGGTGCGGTTCTCTCGCACGCAGGCGATGAAGATCTGCTGGCAGGAGGGCGGGTTCCCCGTCGGACCCAAGCCCGGGCGTAACTGGTACCGCGGGCGGTTCGAGATGCCGTACCTGCGCGACCAGCTGATGAACCGCGGTATGGGCGTCGACACGCTCGAGACCGCGACCTCGTGGGCCAACATCCCGCGGCTGCACCGGGTTGTGCGTGACGCCATCCGGGGCGCGATCGCAAAGCGCGGCCGCGAGTGCCTCGTGCTCGCCCACATCTCGCACTCGTACCCCCACGGCGCGAGCCTGTACTTCACCTTCGTCTTCGAGCGCGACCGCGAGGACGAGCTCGGCCAGTGGTACGAGATCAAGCAGGCGGCCGGCGACGCGATCGTGGGCAACGGCGGCACGATCTCGCACCACCACGGCGTCGGCGTCGATCACCGACCGTGGATGGCTCGTGAGCTCGGTCCGATCGGCGCGCGCATGGTCGAGGCGGCGCGGGCCGAGGTCGATCCGACCGGCGTGCTGAACCCCGGCAAGCTGATCCCGGACGTGTCGTCGGGCGACGAGTGAGGGCACGAACCCTCGCGAATCCCGTGGCGATGCGTCAGGCTGTACCGGTCGACGGAGCAGCATGACGGACCGAATCCACACAGACGACGACCTGCCGGTCGGGGCGCGCGCGATCACCCGCGACCGCAACGGCACGCCGGTCATGGTCGCTGTGGATGACGCGGTCGAGGTGCTCGGGCTCCCCTGCGCCGCCGGGTCCGACCTGCGGCTCGACGAAGGGCGGCCCGTCGAGCTGACGCTGGGTGCAGACGTGCCGCTGACCCTCGCCGATGGCACCGAGGTACTGGCATCGGCGGACACCCGGCTCTGGCTGTCCGAGACCGGCGCGCCGACGGCGTTCACGCCCGCGCGCCTCGTCCGCATCGACGACCGGGCCTTCGCCCCCGGGCATCCCGTCGACGTGTTCTATCGCGGCGGGCGCCTCGCGCAGCCGTGGTTTCTCGACGAGATCATGCTGCCCGACGGCACCGACCTGCGCGACGACCCCGACGCTCCAGATCTCGTCGAGGCCGTACTGAACCGCCCGCTGACGATCGGTCGCCACGAGTTTGGCGTCGATACCGTCCTGCACCTGCGAAAGACCGCGCGCGTCGGCGTCACCGGTCGCCTCGTCGTCTGGCTCACCGACCTGTGGAAGCGCGCCGCCGTCGGCCCGGCGAACGGCGAGTCGTTGCCTCGGCTGCGCGGCGTCGCGTGGCTCGCGCACACCCACGTCTTCGACGGCGAGATCGTCGACGCCGAGCGCCGCGTCGGCATCACGTACGACGACCGCATCCTCGTCATCGGCAACGTCGACGCCGGTGAGCCGCCCTGGTGGCCGGCGACAGGTACGCCCGCGCTCGTGCCGGTCGAGATCGAGGGCGACGACGGCGCCTGACCCCGGTCCGGGTCAACCGTCCGTGTGGCAGTTCGGGCAGGGGGCCTCCGTCGTCGGTGCATCCGGCGCGTCGACCGTCATCGGCGCGCGCATGAACATGCCCCAGCCACCGACGACCAGCACGGCGGCGGCGAGCGCGCGCCGAGCGGTCAGGCCGAACCGCGACAACCCGAGGCTGCCGAAGCCGACTGCGACCATCGCGGGCACCGTGCCGAGCCCGAAGGCGAACATGGTGAGCGCGCCCATCGCCGGCGAGCCCGACGCGACGGGCAGGGCGAGCGCGGCGTACACCAGCCCGCACGGGATCAGCGCGTTTGCGAGGCCGAAGAGGTACGTGCCCCCGGGCCAGCGGCTCTGCATCGACCGCTTCACCAGCCGGTTCACCCCGGGGATGCGGATGTCGAACGCGGGCCACAGCTCACCGAGCCGCCCGGCGAAGTACACCAGCAGCGCGAACGACAGGGCGAGGCCGAACACCCGGAGCCCCGACAACGCGAGGCCGAACGTGCCGGCGACCGCGCCGAGGAGCGTGTACGTCGTCACGCGCCCGGCGGAGTACAGCACCGTGCCGCCGGCGCCGTGCCGTCCGGCACACGCAGCGGCGAACGAACCACACATGCCGACGCAGTGCACTCCACCGAGGAGTCCGGTCAGGAAGGCGCCACCGAGCAGGGTCCACATCGTTCGATTCGGGGTGCGGGGCGACCGGGACGCCGGTCGCGAGCGCCATCACCGGCGCGACATCGCCGGGAGTGCTTTGCAAGGTCGGGTCCAGGACCGACGAGTCTGCTCGATCCCCGAGGCGAGGGCCCACCCCCGGGGTGTGTCGTACTTTACAACCCGAAGCATCGTGTGATTTGACACAGGGGTCCGCCGAGCCCGCGCGGACCTGCATCGATCGACGGTGAATTGCCCCTCGCCGCCGCCGCCGACCTCGACCACGACGCTTCGGATTCGTGCCGTGAAGAACACCCATCCCATCCTGGTCTGCGACGACGACGAGCTGATCCGCTGGTCGATCAGCGAGTTTCTTCGCAACCGTGGGTACGCGACGCTCGAGGCGACCAACGGGGACGAGGCGCTGTCCGTCGTGCAGAGCGAGGGTGTCTCGCTGCTGCTCATGGACCTCAAGATGCCGGTGAAGGACGGCATGACCGTGCTGCGCGAGCTCCGCGCCGCCGAGAACGACGTGCCCGTGGTCGTGCTCACCGCGTACGGCGGCGTCAGCTCGGCCATCGAAGCGACCCGGCTCGGCGCGAACGACTACCTCACCAAGCCGTGTGATCTCGAGGTGGTGCTCGAGACCGTCGAGAAGACCCTCGAGGCCCACCGCCTGCGCTCTGAGGTGCAGGGCATCGATGGCGCCGACGAGGGGCGGTACCACAGCATGATCGGCCGCGCGCCGTCGATGAACCGGGTGTTCGAGCGGCTGAAGCGGCTCGAGTCGATCGACGCGCCGACCGTGATGGTCATGGGCGAGTCGGGCACAGGCAAGGACCTCGTCGCCCGCTCGATCCACGCCCGCGGGCCGCGACGCGACGCCCCCTTCATGGAGGTCGACTGCACCGCCATCCCCGAGACGCTCTTCGAGAGCACGCTCTTCGGGCACGAGCGCGGCGCGTTCACCGATGCCAAGTCCCAGCACCGCGGCCTCTTCGAGTCGGCACGCGGGGGTGTCGTCTTTCTCGACGAGATCGGCGAGATGAGCCTGCCGATGCAGGCCAAGCTGCTGCGGGCGCTCGAGAACCGACGGTTCAAGCGCGTCGGCGGCACGCAGGACATCCAGCTCGACGCGGCGATCATCGTCGCGACGAACCGCGACCTGCGCCACGAGGTCGAGGCCGGGCGGTTCCGCGAGGACCTCTACTATCGCCTCGCCGTCGTCATGATCAACGTGCCCCCGCTGCGCGAGCGGCTCGAGGACATCTCGGTCCTCGTGAACCACTTCCTGCGGCACTTCGGCTCGACCTTCGGGCGCGAGATCAACGGCGTCAGCGAAGAGGCGATGGACCTGCTGCGGTCGTACCGGTGGCCGGGCAACGTCCGTGAGCTGCGCAACGTCATCGAGCGGACGACGATCTTCCTCGAGCGCGACGTCGTTACCGCGTCCGACCTGCCCGCCGAGGTGCGCCTGAACCGCGGCACCTCGTCGACCCCGGACTGCCCGTTCGTCCTGCCGGACGGCGGCATCGACCTCGAGTCCACCGAGCGGGGCCTCATCGCCCAGGCGCTCGAGCGCACCAGCGGCAACCAGTCCGCCGCTGCGCGCCTGCTCGGGCTGTCCCGGTACGCGCTGCGCTACCGGATGGAGAAGCACGGCATCCGCCTGCTCGAGGGCGGCGGCGTGGTCATCGAGGCGCCCGAAGCGAACTGACCGGTCGGGGTTGCGCGAGCCGCCCCGACCACCTGGGGGATATCACCCACCTGGGGCAGCGTGACGCACACGCTCGCTGCCCTCGGCACGAATCAGACCCGGTCAAATCCACCGAAGCCGGCGTGGATCCGGACTCGGCACGGCCCTTGCTGAAAGGCCAGCCGACTCCATCCACGAGCGCCCCTGCGGGCGTCGACCGACTCCTTCGGAGGTGACCGAAATGACGACCGAGCGATCTGCCAACGGCGCAGTCGCGTACAACGACGCCGTCGTCCGGGCGTTTTTCTACGCGACCGTGCTCTGGGGCATCGTCGGCATGCTGGTGGGCGTGATCATCGCCCTTCAGCTTGCCTGGTGGCCCGCCAACCTCAACCTGCCCTGGACGTCGTTCGGTCGCCTGCGTCCGTTGCACACGAACGCGGTCATCTTCGCCTTCGCGGCGAACGGCGTCTTCATGGGCATCTACTACTCCACCGAGCGGCTCACGAAGATCCGCATGTGGAGCGACAAGCTGTCCTGGTTCCACTTCTGGGGCTGGCAGACGATCATCGTACTGGCCGCGATCACGCTCCCGCTGGGGCTCACTCAGGGCAAGGAGTACGCCGAGCTGATCTGGCCGATCGACCTGCTGATCGCGGTCGTCTGGTTGGCGTTCGGCGCCAACTTCTTCATGACGATCATCAAGCGGAAGACGAAGCACCTGTACGTGGCGCTGTGGTTCTACATCGCCACGATCATCACGATCACGGTGCTGCACGTCGGCAACAACCTCGCGCTGCCCGTCTCGTTCACCCAGAGCTTCCCGATCTACTCGGGCATGACGGACGCGCTGGTGCAGTGGTGGTACGGCCACAACGCGGTCGGCTTCCTGCTGACGACGCCGTTCCTCGGCCTCATGTACTACTTCCTGCCCAAGGCGGCGGAGCGGCCGGTCTACTCGTACCGCCTGTCGATCATTCACTTCTGGGCGCTGATCTTCCTCTACATCTGGGCGGGCCCGCACCACCTGCTCTACAGCTCGCTGCCGGACTGGGCCCAGACCCTGGGCTCGGCGTTCTCGCTGGCGCTGATCGCGCCGAGCTGGGGCGGCATGCTGAACGGCCTGCTCACCCTGCGCGGCGCGTGGGATCGGCTGCGCACCGATCCGATCCTCAAGTTCTTCGTCGTCGGCGTGACCTTCTATGGCATGTCGACGTTCGAGGGCCCGATGATGTCGCTGCGCCCGGTGAACGCCCTGTCGCACTACACGGACTGGACGATCGCCCACGTGCACGGTGGCGCCCTCGGCTGGGTCGGCTTCACGACCTTCGCGACCTGCTACTGGCTCGTGCCCCGCATCTTCAACAAGGAGCTGTACAGCCAGAAGCTGGCCAGCCTCCACTTCTGGATCGGGACGATCGGCATCCTGCTCTACGTCGTCGCGATGTGGACCGCGGGCATCACCCAGGGGCTCATGTGGCGCGCCGTGAACGACAACGGCACGCTGCAGTACCCGAACTTCCTCGAGACCGTGCTGCAGCTGATGCCCTTCTACTGGGTGCGTCTGCTGGGCGGCCTCATGTACCTCGCCGGAGCCGTGCTCATGGCGTGGAACATCTACAAGACCGTCACTGCCGGCAAGCCGGTCGACGCCCCTGCGGCGCCGGCTGCTGCCGCGGCTGAATAAGGGGGACCTCCACATGGCAGGCAACCAGGAACATTGGCATCGTCGGCTCCTCGAGGGCCGGACCGGGCTGTTCACCGCCCTCGTCACCGTGGGCATCCTCATCGGCGGTATCGTCGAGCTGACCCCCATGTTCGCCGCCGGCGGTGGCGCGGTCGGTGAGACCGACGTCGAGCCGTACACCCCGCTCGAGCTCGCCGGACGCGACATCTACATCCGCGAGGGCTGCTACAACTGCCACTCGCAGATGGTCCGCCCGATGCGCGCCGAGACCGTCCGGTACGGAGAGTGGAGCCGGATGGAGGAGTACCGCTGGGAGCGGCCGTTCCAGCTCGGCAGCCGCCGCATCGGCCCCGACCTGCACCGCACCGGCTGGCAGTCCCTCGAGCGTCCGGTGCCCCGGTACAACAACCTGTGGCACTACAACCACATGCTCGACCCGCGCTCGACGTCCGAGGGCTCGGTCATGCCCGCGTACCCGTGGCTGGCGAACTGGCGCATCGACGTCGACAACGTCACCGCCGTCGTCGGCGCCATGGCGACCCTCGGCGTCCCGTACGACGACGTCTCGGCCGAAGCCGTCGAAGCCTCGCTGCAGGCCCAGGCCCAGGCGATCGTCGACGACCTCGAGTCGACCCACGCCGGCAACAACGCCGACGCCGAAGCCCTCGGCGTGGAGTGGGACCACGAGATCGTCGCGCTCATCGCGTACCTGCAGAGCCTGGGTACGAACTTCGAGGCGGCCACGGGCCTGACGGCAGGGGGTGACGAATGAACCCCGTACGCGCCGGATTCCAGATGTCCGAACCCAGCCTCGTCCTCGGTGTGATGACCGCGCTCTTTCTCGCGTTCTTCGCCGCCGTCGCCGTCTGGCTGATCTTCAAGAAGAGCGACAGCTTCGACGAGGCCGCCAACTCGGTCTTCGACGACGAGGAGGGAATGAGCCATGGCTGACAACAACTACCAGCCCGACCAGATCCTCGGTCACGGCGACGAGTACGACGGGATCGAGGAGTACGACAACCGGCTGCCCTCGTGGTGGGTCTGGCTCTTCTACCTGACCATCGCCGGCGGCGTCTGGATGCTCGCCGACTGGCACCTCGTCTCGCCGAAGACCCTCGGGGACCTCTACGACGTCGAGATGGCCGCAGCCGCCGAGATGTACGAGGTGCTCGAGCCGGTCGAGGTCGTCATCAACGACGAGAACGTCGCTCGCGGCGCCGAGATCTGGGAGACCAACTGCGTCGCCTGCCACTCGGCGGACGGCAGCGGTGGCGTCGGCCCGAACCTCACCGACGACGAGTGGATCCACGGCGGCACCATCGCCGACATCAACCACACGATCTTCTACGGCGTGCCCGAGAAGGGCATGCTCGCCTGGGGCGAGGTCATCGGCCCCGAGGACGTGAGCGCTGCGACGGCCTACGTGGTCGCGACCTTCGAGAGCAACACGGACGAGTGATCGCACCCGTTCGATGACGCGCCGCCCGGTTCGCCGGGCGGCGCGTTTCGTTTCGTGGTCGTGCACCGGTGGTGCGACGGCGGACGCGCGCCCGGGGGCGTCGGCCCGCCCGGGTGGGTGAGTTCGTCCATGCGACCGAGCGTCGCACCGCGGCCCCCGGGAACCCGTTGTGCCATATCACCCGGGATCCGCCCGACCCCGGGGGATTTCACCCGAAATGGCCGCCGGATGGCCGCCGCGCGCCGCGGAACGGGGGCAGATCTCGGGGGGCGAGGGCTGGCACGGTTCGTGGATTGCAGACCGGGCGACGCGACCGTGCCTGGCCCCACGCGACCGTCCGATGCGCCGCGTCCCTCGCGCACCGATTCGAACTCCGCCGCCAGACGGCGCGCCCCCGGGAGCATCCCGATGTTGAACGACGGTACCGGCAAACGACCCTGGGTCTACGTAGCGAAGTCGAAGGGCACCTTCTCGAAGCTCCACCGCAGCAGCGGCGTGGTGCTGATGGCGTTCTACTTCATCGTCCCGTGGCTCATGATGGGCGGCTATCCGGTCGCGCGCCTCGATCTGGCCGCGCGCCGGGCGTACATCCTCGGCAACGTCTTCTCGGCGATGGACACGCAGTTTCTGCTGCTCGTCCTGCTGATCAGCGGCTTCATGCTGCTGCTCTTCACGTCGCTCTTCGGGCGTGCGTGGTGTGGCTACGCCTGCCCCCAGACCGTCTTTCTCGAAGAGCTCATCCGGCCGATCGAGAAGTGGATCGAGGGCAACCGGGGCGCCCGCCGCAAGCTCGACCAGAGCCCCTGGACCCCGACGAAGCTGCGCAAGAAGGTCCTCAAGTGGGCCATCTTCGCCGTGCTGTCCGTCCTCATCTCGATGGGCTTCGTCAGCTGGTTCGTCGACCCGGTGGCGCTGTGGTCCGGTGAGCTGCGCTGGGGCGCGTACCTGACGGTCGGCGCCATCGCCGGCTTCGCGTTCATGGACCTCGCGTGGTTCCGCGAGCAGTTCTGCAACTACCTGTGCCCCTACGCCCGCCTGCAGGGTGTCCTCGCGGACGAGCACTCGCTGCTCGTCGGCTACGACTACCAGCGGGGCGAGCCGCGCAAGCCGAAGGGCCGCCGCAAGAAGGGCGAGCCCACCGGCGGGGACTGCGTGTCGTGCAACAAGTGCGTCAACGTGTGCCCCCAGGGCATCGACATCCGCGACGGCTACCAGCTCGAGTGCATCACCTGCGGGCACTGCATCGACGCGTGCACCTCGGTGATGTCGAAGTTCGACAAGCCCAGCCTCGTTCGGTACTCGACCGAGGCGGCGTTGGCGGGCAAGCCGACGAAGGTCGCGCGCCTGCGCCCCATCCTCTACGGCATCGTGCTCACCGGGCTCTTCGTCGTCCTCGGCGCGATGCTCGCGACGAAGTCGACCATCGACGCGAGCGTCACCCGACAGGCGGGCCCGCTCTTCACGATGCTCGACGACGGGCGCACCCAGAACACGTTCCAGGCGAACGTGCTGAACAACGGTCTGGAGCCGCAGACCTTCCACATCGACGCCGTCGGCATCGAGGGGCTCGAGGTCATCACCCCGATCCGCGACCTCGAGATCCCGCCCGGTGAGGCCCGCATGGTCCCCGTCCTGCTCATCCTCGAGCCGGACGAGATCCCGGGCACGACCACCCACATCGAATTCGTCATCTCGACCGACGATGAAGAGGTCCGCCGCGCGGGTTCGTTCCGCGCGGGCGGCTGACCCGTACGCCCGCTCTCAGGAGGCACCGATGCCCGCTCCCCCGTATGCACAGATCTCCGCAGACCGGACGCCGCAGCAGCTGCGTGACGCCCGCGTCTGGCCACGGATCATCATCGGCTTCTTCGTGATCGTCTTCACCTGCTACGCGTTCTTTCTCTACACGGCGTTCTCGAACGTGGACCCCGTCGTGGAGTCGTACGAGGCCCGCCCCCAATGACCCACGCCGACGCCCACGCCTGTGTGCACTGCGGCACGCTCGTCAGCGAGCGCGCGGCGGTGTGGCGCAACGAGCAGCCGTTCTGTTGCAGCGGCTGCGCGACCGTCGCCGAGATCATCGCCGACGGGGGCTGGGACTCGTTCTACGACAAGCGAGACGGGTTCAGCCCCCGCCCCGAAGACCTCGCCGTCAGCGCCTTCGACAGTGACGTGTTTCAGCAGATGCACGTCATTACGCTCGACGACGGGCGCCGACAGGCCGAGCTGCAGGTCCAGGGCGTACGGTGCGCGGCGTGCACCTGGCTCGTCGAGCGCGCCGTCGGCGACCTCGACGGCGTCGAGGACTGCCACGTCTCGTACGCGACGAACCGCGCGACGATCACGTGGGATCCGGACCGCACCCGCCTCTCGAACATCGCCGGGCGGATCGGCGAGGTCGGCTACAAGCCCCTCGCCACCGACCAGAAGGTCCAGCACGACCACGACCTGCTGGCTCGGCTGGGGGTCGCGGGCTTCGTCGCCATGAACGTCATGCTCATGTCGGCCAGCGTGTACATCGGCTGGTTCGAGGGCATGGAGGCGAAGTACCACCGGCTCTTTCAGTGGGCGTCCCTCGCGCTGGTCACCCCGGCCGTGCTCTACAGCGCCCAGCCGTTCTTCGAGCGGGCGTGGCAGGGGTTGCGGCACCGGGTGCTGCAGATGGACCTGCCGATCGCGATCGCGGTCACCCTCATGTACGGCCACGGCATCGTCGCGACCCTCGCGGGGCACGACGGATACCTCGACTCGCTCTCGATGCTCATCGCGCTGCTGCTCGCCGGTCGCGTCGTCGAAGAGAGCGGCCGCAGCCGCGCCGAGGCCGCGTCGGCCGCCGTGCTCGCCGAGGCCCCGCGCACGGCGCGCCGCGTCGTCGGCGATCGCATCGAAGAGGTGGCCGCCGACGTCCTGCGGGTGGGCGACCGGGTCGCGGTCGGCGTCGGTGAGTCCGTGCCGGTCGACGGCCGCATCGTCCACGGCGACGCCCGGGTCGACCTCGCGCTGATCACCGGCGAGAGCGAGCCCCGAGCCGTGCGACTCGGCGACGACCTGCCCGCTGGCGCTGGCATCGTCGATGGCGCCATCGAGCTCGAGGCCACCGCCGTCGGCGACGGCACCCTGCTCGCCGAGATGGCGCGGCTGGTTCAGAAGGCGCGGTCCGAGCGCGCGCCGCGGCAGCAGCTCGCAGACCGCATCGCACCCTGGTTCACCGGCGCGACGCTCACCGCGGCTGCGGTGACCCTCGTCGGCTGGTCCGCGTTCGCCGGCATCGGTGTCGCGCTGCCGATCACGGTCGCCGTGCTCGTCGTGGCCTGCCCCTGCGCCCTCGCGCTCGCGACGCCGGCCGCGTTCTCGGTCGGCCTTGGCGCCGCGGCGCGCCGAGGTGCCTTCGTACGCGACGGCGCCACCCTCGATCGCATCGCCGACGTCGACCTCGTCGTCATCGACAAGACGGGCACCCTCACCGAGGGCCGCCCCCGGGTCATCGAAGCCAGCGACGAGGTCCTGCGCCTCGCCACCGGCCTCGAGCGGGCGTCGAACCACCCGGTGGCCCGCGCCATCCTCGACGAGGCCGCCCGCCGCCGCATCCCGATCGCCGCCGGCGAGTCCGTGCGCGAGCAGGTCGGCCGGGGCATCGAGGGCATCGTCGACGGCCGCCACCTCGCTCTGCGGGCCGCGGGCGACGAGACCGTCGGGCTCTTCGAGGGCGACGAGCTCATCGGTGAGATCCGCCTGCGCGATCGGCTCCGCGCCGACAGCGTCGCGGCGCTGCGCACCCTCGGCGTGCCCTTCCACATGCTCACCGGCGACACCGACGCCCGCGCCCGGCGCATCGCCGAGGACGCCGGCGGGATCCCGGTCACGGCCGGCGTTACCCCGGACGAGAAGGCAGTGTTCGTGCGGGCCCGCCGCGCCGAAGGGCACGTGGTCCTCTTTGCCGGCGACGGGCTCAACGACGCGCCCGCGCTCGCCGAGGCCGACGTGGGCATCGCGATGGGGTCCGGCTCGACCGCAGCGGTCATGGGCGCGGACGGCGTCATCGTCACCGAAGCCCTGCAGCCCCTCGCCGAAGCGATGCGCGCCGCCCGCGAGACCCGCCGGGCGCTCGCGCGCAACACGCGATTCAGCGTGACCTACAACGTGCTGGCGGTGATCGCCGCGGTCTCGGGGGTCGTGAACCCTCTCGTCGCCGCGATCCTCATGCCGATCTCGAGTTTCACCGTGGTGGCCGGCGCGGTCGCCATCGAACGGAGGATGTCGAATGGACATCGTGATGGTGCTGCTGCCCCTGTCGACCGGCATGGCGGCCGTGTTCGCATGGCTCTTCGTCCGAGCCGTGCGTGATGGCCAGTTCGACGACATCGAAGACGCCGCGATCCGCATCCTCGAAGACGACTGAGGTGGTCATGGCCCCCCTGTCCCCGATCGAAGACACCCGCCTGCTCGCCGAGCCCACCGCTGCGCTGGTCGCCCGGATGCAGCAGGCCGGGCCGCGCTACACCTCGTACCCGACGGCGGTGGAGTTTCACGACGGCATCGACGCGGCGGCCTACGGCGCGCGGCTCGACGCCGCGAGCCAGAACGCCGACACGCCGCTGGCGCTGTACGCGCACTTCCCCTTCTGCGAACAGCGGTGCCACTTCTGTGCGTGCCACATGATCGCGACGAAGCGGCGTGACCGCACCGAGCCCTACATCGAGCGCCTGATCCGCGAGATCGATCTCGTGGCGGACCGGCTCGGGGACCGCAACCGCATCTCGCAGCTGCACTGGGGCGGGGGCACGCCGACGTACTTCGACGCCGAGCACCTCGTGGCGGTGATGAACGGCATCCGCCGGCGGTTCACGCTGACGCCGGACGCCGAGGTCTCGCTCGAGGTCGACCCGCGGGTCACGTCGCGCGAACAGCTCGCGGCGCTCGCCGGGGTCGGGTTCAACCGCGTCTCGATGGGCGTGCAGGACCTCGACCCGCAGGTGCAGACGGCGATCGGTCGGGTGCAGCCGTTCGAGATGACCGAGTCCCTCGTCGCCGACGCCCGCGACCTCGGCTATCGCTCGGTGAACGTCGACCTCGTGTACGGGCTGCCGCACCAGACGGTCGACAACTTCGATCGCACGCTGGATCGGGTGCTCGAGCTGCAGCCGGACCGCGTCGCCGTGTACGGCTTCGCGTACGTCCCGTGGCACAAGGGCACGCAGCGGCGCATCGACCCGGCCACGCTGCCCGGCGCCGACGCGCGCATCGACCTGCTGCTGCTCACGCGCCGTCGCTTTCTCGAGCTCGGCTACGTCGAGATCGGCATCGATCACTTCGCTCGCCCCGACGACGACCTCGCCATCGCGCGGTCGAAGCGGGAGCTGCACCGCAACTTCATGGGCTACACGACGAGCCTCGCGCCGGACATGGTCGGCGTGGGCGTCTCGTCGATCGGCGAGGTCGCAGGCGCCTTCGTGCAGAACTCGACGAAGCTGGCGCACTGGGAGCGCAGCATCGACGCCGGCGAGCTGCCGACCGTCCGTGGGTACGCGCTCACGGCGGACGACCACATCCGCCGCGCGCTCATCCTCGACCTGATGTGCCACTTCTCGATCGACCGTCGCGCCCTCGAGCGCACGTTCGACATCGACTTCGCCACGTACTTCGCCGCCGACCTCGCGCGCCTCGCGCCGCTCGTCGACGACGGGCTGGTCGAGATCGACGACGACGAGGTCCGCGTCACCCCGCTCGGCCACCTGTTCACGCGCAACGTGGCGATGGCCTTCGACGCGCACCTGCAGGCGAAGCGCGCGGCGAAGGACGGGCCGCGGTTCAGCAGCACGGTGTGATCCGGGGCACGCGCCACATCCGCTTGTCACGAGCGATGCGCCAGGTCATATCGCTCGCCATGACCGAATCTGCCCCGCATCTCTCGCACGCCCCGCGTCCCGACGACGCCTTCACCGTCGACGTCACCGGCCTCGACCCGAAGGGCAACGGCACGGCGCAGCTGTGGGCGCGCATCGCCAACGAGCCGAAGGCGCGCCGCTTCGTCTTCACGATGTACCGCGCCGTGCCCGGCGATCGGGTCGACGTGCGGGTCGTGAAGCGGCGCCGCAACCAGGTGCGGGCGATCGTCGAGCGCATCGTGACGCCGTCCCCCGACCGCGTCGCGCCGCGGTGCGCGCACTTCGGGCACCGCGACACCCTCGGCCAGGGATGCGGCGGATGCAGCCTGCAGACGCTGTCGGTCGAGGCCCAGCTGCGCCACAAGCGCGAGGCCGTCCTCGGGCACTTTCGTCACCACGCCCTCGACACGTCGGTCGTCGCGCCGGCGCTCGGCCTCGACCCGCCGTGGTTCTATCGCAACAAGATGGAGTTCAGCATCGGCCGCCAGCGGGATGACCGGTTCGCCGTCGGGATGCACCCCGGCGGGTACCGCTACGAGGTCCTGCCGCTGACCGAGTGCCACCTGCTCTCGCCCGAAGCGTCGCGCCTCGTGCCGGCGCTCTCGGCCTGGCTCGAGGCGACCGGCCTCGCCCCGTTCGAGGGGCGCACCAACGAGGGCGTGCAGCGGACGCTCACCGTGCGCGAGGGCAAGCGGACCGGCGAGCGGATGCTCGAGTGGACGACGAGCCACGCCGACCCGTTCGAAACCGTCGATGGCCCACGCCCGGCGGCCGAGGTCGCCGCGGCGTTCGCCGAGGCAGCAATGCGCATCGGCGACGAGGTCGGCGCGCCGATCACCTCGGTCTGGTGGACCCGGCACCGGGCGGTGCGCGGCGAGCGGACCCGCCTCGAGACCCACCACATCGCCGGGCGACCCGGGCTGCGCGAGCGGCTCGACCTCGTCGACGGCCACAGCCTGTCGTTCGAGATTCACCCAAGGGCGTTCTTTCAGCCGAACACCGGCCAGGCCGAGGTGATCTACCGGCAGGTGATCGACGCGTCGGGCGTCCAGACGGCGCCGGGCACGCTGCGGGTGCTCGACCTGTACTGCGGCACCGGCACGATCGGCCTCTGCCTCGCCCCGTGGGCCCGCGAGGTCGTGGGCGTCGAGCTCGTGCCCGACGCCGTCGAGAACGCCACGCGCAACGCCGAAGCCAACGGCATTGGCAACGCGCGCTTTTTTGCCGGTGATGCCGCCGAGGTCGTCGAGGCCGAGCAGATGGACGCCCCCGGAGCGTTCGACGTCGTCGTCGTCGACCCGCCGCGGGCGGGTCTGCACGAGGCGTCCCGCGCCCTCGTCGCGCGCATCGGCGCGCCGCGCGTGGTGTACGTGTCGTGCAACCCCGAGACCCTCGCCCGAGACCTCGCGGCGCTCACCCGCGCCGGGTACGACATCGACCACGTCGTGCCCGTCGACCAGTTCGCCCACACGCCACACGTCGAGTGCGTCGCGACGCTCACGCGCCGGACGAACCCGGACTCGAGCCCGAGCTGACCGCCTCGGGGGCGTACTGCTGGCGCAGCCAGATCCCCCGCGCAGCGAACCACACGGCCGCCGCGCCGAGCGACCACCCGGCGTACGGCGTCGCCAGCGCGACGAAGATCGCGCCCGCCGCCGCGGCCGCCGCCAGGATCACGAACATGCGCCCGCGGCGGTACAGATCCGCGCGCCGCAGGGCCTGGCGTCGACGGGCGAGGGCGGCTTCGTCCTGCGGAGTCGGGTCGGTCGTGTCGTTCGGCATCGGTCGAGGCGGGGTCCGGTCGATCGGCTGGAATGTCGCCGGTCGAATGTCGCCACAGCACCGCGGCGTCAAGTCACGCGAGGCGGATCCGGATCGGGCCACGCGCCCGGTCCGGGTCGACGACACGCCCCTTCTGCGTGATGACGACGACGCCCGCCGCGACGAGGCGGCGCGCGGCCTGACGGGTCGGCTCCATCCAGTCCCGCCACGTGTCCGGGTGCATGCGCCGCGCGACCTCGGACGGGCAGATCGTCGCCCCGACCTTCCGCTGGTCGAGCAGATCGACGATCGCACGCTCGATCGCGTCCTCGTTCGTGCCGGGCGCCTGGCCACGGCACCGCTTCGAGCAGTACTTCACCGCGTCCCAGTCCCGGTCCCACTTCTTGCGCCACTCGAACGAGCGCCCGCAGGTGGCGCAGACTTTCGAGTCCTGACCGGCAGGGGGGCGGGGCATGGGTACCGACGGGGTGGGGCGGGTGCTGTGCATGGCGATGCGCGAGACGGGGCTTCGGGTGCGCATCGACGCCCCTCGTCGTGCATCTCGTACACGCCCCCCGCACGAGGCACGCATGCCCGAAGGTCCCGAGATCCGCCGCGCCGCCGACCGCGTCCACCGCGCCCTCGCCGGGCGACCCGCCGACGACGTGTGGTTCGCGTTCGAACGGCTCGAGCGCTGGGCGTCCGAGCTGCGGGGCCGCGAGGTGATCGCCGTCGAGCCCCGCGGCAAGGCGATGCTCACCCGCTTCGAGGGCGGCGTGAACGTCTACTCGCACAACCAGCTCTACGGCACGTGGCGCGTGACGAGAGCCGGCAACGAGCCGCGCTCGCGGCGGTCTCGCCGGTTCATCGTGCACAACGACACCTGGTCGGCCTGGCTGCTCTCGGCGTCCGACATCGTCGTGCTTCGGGACAACGACCTCGCCTCGCACCCGTACCTCGCGAAGCTCGGCCCGGATCCACTTGCGGGCGAGGCGGACGCGGACGCCATCGCCGAACGCGCGGCGAGCAAGCGCTTTCGACGGCGTGGGCTCGCTGGCACGCTCCTCGACCAGAGCTTCGTCGCCGGGCTCGGCAACTACCTTCGGTCCGAGATCCTCTTCGAGGCCGGCGTCGATCCCGGCGACCGCCCGATGGACCTCGACGACGCCGGGCTCGAGCGCCTCGGCCGCGCCACCGTGACGATGCTCGAGCGCGGCTACCGTCAGGCGGGCGTCACCGTGCCCGAGTCGCTGATGAAGGCGATGAAGGCCGACGGACACCCGAAGCGCGCCTACCGCCACATGGTCTTCGGCCGCGCCGGGCAGCCGTGTCGCCGGTGCGGCGCCGAGATCGAGCGGCTCGAGAAGGCCGGGCGCCGCATCTACGTGTGCCCGATCTGCCAGCCGTCCGCGCGCTGAACGTCAGACGCCGGGCGGGTCGTCGAGAAACCGGCGTTGCAGCTCGGGCGTCGGCATGCGGCAGGCGTCCCGCTTGCCGAACCACGCGTATCGCCGCGCGGCGACGAGATCGTACACGACGTTGCGCAGAAACGCCGGCACGACGAGCGCCACGACGCCGACGGACCAGATCCCGCCGAGCGCGCGCCCGAGGCGCAACACGGCGCCGGACTTGTCGTACACCCGGTCGCGGGTGACGAGGATCACCGAATCGAGCCGGCTCGGGTCCTCGCCCCGCTCGCGCAGCAGCTGCTGACCGGCTTCGCTCTGCAGCGACGCGAAGCGCAGTCGCTCGTGGCGGTCGTGATCGAGCAGCCAGTTCACGACGCCGTTGCACAGATTGCACACGCCGTCGAAGAGCACGACGCCGCCGGGCGCGGCGGGCACGAGGTCGGTCGAGGCGTCGTCGGACACGAGATTCCGGGGGGATGCGGGGCGTGAGATGCACTTCGTGGCGATGCCCCCTTGCGTCAAGGACGCGCAGCATGAAGATCCGACGCCGGTTCGTCGTCGAAGGGGCGCCGACCCGATTTTGCGACGAACCCACGGGTCCGGCTACGCTCGCGCCCGGTTCGATCCGTTCTGACGTCGGAGTCTCCATGGTTCGGCATTTCGTCGGCCTCACGGCCGCTACCCTCACGCTCGCTCTGGCCGCTCACGCGGCTGCCCTCACCCCGTCCGAGACGGCCCGCATCCTCGCCGGCTTGTCCGTCGACGCCGAAGCGTCCGCCGAGGTCGGCGACAGCCTCGTGTCGCGGTACGCCTCGCGGGTCGAGACCGTGTGGACCACGTACGACACCGAGATCGGCACGCCGATGGCGGACTGGGCGACGGCGAACGTCCCCCGCACCGCCGGCGAGACGATCTTCTACCCCTTCGCGGGTGCGGACTTCACGACGGTGTACCGGTTCTACCCGGACGCGTCGCGCTACGTGCTCGTCGCCCTGCAGCCCGGGGGCCGCGTGCCCTCGCTGACCGGCGCGTGGGACGAGCGCGAGGCGATCTTCGATTTCTTCGCGACGATCACCGAGAACTTCGGCCGCCGCGGCTTCTTCATCACCCGCGAGCTGAACGACCAGTTCGTCCGCGGTGAAGAGCTCGTCGTCGACGGCATCACCCCCGTGCTGATGGTCATGGCCGAGCGCGAGGGCTTCACGGTCGAGTCGGTCGAGCCCATCCGCGTGAACGACGACGGGTCGGGCATCGAGGTCCGCACCGAGAACACGAACTACCGCAGCACGTGGAACTCCGTGCGGCTGAACCTGACGCGGAACAGCACCGGCGCGTCGGTGACCGTCGACTACCTGCTGCTCGACCTCTCGAACGAGAACCTGCAGGGCAACGAGGCGCACGGCGCGTTCATCACCTCGATGACGCAGCACCGCGTGCTGCTCAAGGCGGCGTCGCACCTGCTGCAGTACACGAACTTCACGTACCTGCGGGACGCGATCCTCGCGAACAGCCCGTCGGTGCTGCAGGAGGAGTCGGGCGTCGACTACACGCTGCTCGCCGAGCAGTTCGACGTGACGCTCTTCGGCCGCTTCACCGACGTGAACACGCTCTTCCGCAACGAAGACCTGCAGCTGGGCCTCATCGAGGCCTACGCCGCGGCGAGCGACCTGCCCGAGCTGCCCTTCACGATCGGCTACCGCAAGGACGCCGGCTCGTGCCTGCAGGTCGCGGTCCGTCGATGAGCGACGCGAACGGCGGCGACGCTGGCACGGCCGAAGCACGGGTCATCGGGCCTCTGGGCGCGGTGGCCATCGTCGCCGGGTCGATGCTCGGCATCGGGATCTTCCTGACGCCGCGCCTCGTCGCCGAGCAGCTGCACACGCCCGGGCTCTTTCTGCTCGCGTGGGCGCTCGGTGGCCTGATCGCGCTGGCGGGCGCCGTCGCCTATGCCGAGCTCGGCACGCTGATGCCGAAGGCCGGCGGCGACTACGTCTTCGTGCGCGAGGCGTTCGGGTCGTCGGCCGCCTTTGCCAGCGGCTGGCTGCTCTTCGCGGGGGTGTTCGTCGGGTCGATCGCCTCGATGGCCGTCCCGGTGTTCCAGTACCAGATGCCCGTGCTCACCGGCGTCGACTTCGGCGCCATCGAGTTCGCCGGCCTGCCCGCCACCCGGTGGCTGGCGATGTCCGTCATCGTCGTGCTGACCGGCGTGAACATCCTCGGGACGCGCCTCGCGACGGGGGTGCAGATCGCGCTCACCATGATCCCGTTCGCGCTCTTTGCGCTCGGCGCTGTCGTCGTGTTCGCGCAGGCGCCGTTCGACGGCGCGGTGGCGTCCGAGGCGACGACGGCGTCCAACGGTTCGCTGCCGGTGGCGCTCACCCGGGCCACGCTGGCGATCTACTTCGCCTACGCGGGGTGGAACGCCGTCGCCTACGTCGGCGGTGAGGTGAAGAACCCCGGCCGTACCATGCCGATCGGCCTGCTCGGTGGCACGATCGCCATCACGGCGTTCTATGTGCTGCTCTGCGGCGCGTTCGTCGTCGCGCACGGCATGGGCGGCCTGCTCACCGCGTTCGAAGCCGGTTCGGCGACGGCGGCCGTCCTTGGCGGCGACACGGTCACGTGGATCGTCACGCTGCTCATCGCGCTCGCCCTCTTCGGCTCGCTCAACGGCACGATCCTGGCCGGCGCGCGCATCGCCGGTGCCATGGCCCGGGACGGCGCGCTCGTTCGTTCGCTCGGCGTGATCGACCCGCGCACCCGCACGCCTGTTCGCGCGCTGCTGCTTCAGGCGGTGCTGGCGTGCGCGCTCGTGCTGACCGGCACGTTCGAGCAGCTCGTCGAGCTGACCAGCATCGCGATGCTCGTGATGGGCAGCCTGGCGGTGACCGCGCTCTTCGTGTTTCGCGCCCGGCGCCCGCAGGCCGACCGCCCGTACCGCGCGACCGGGTACCCGGTGCTGCCCGGGTTCTATCTGCTCGTCAGCGTCGTGGTCGTCGGCAGCAGCGTCGTGCGTGTCGTGACGAACGCCGACGGTGCCGAGGGCCTCGAGCGGTGGCTGTCGCTGCTCGGGCTCGCCGTCTTCGGGCTCGCCTGGATCGCCCACCGCGTCGTCGCCGGGGGCCGGTCGTCGACCGCCTGACGCCGCGGTGGTCGCGCCTCACAGGAATCCGCACAGCGCCGCACGGGTTGCGTGACTGCGCTCGTCCGGTACGATCGTGCACGTCTCTGGCCCGCGCTCGCTCATGACCGACTCCAACTCGAAGATCGTGACCCCGCCTCGGCGGCGCATCGAGACGATCAGCCGCCGCTCGTTCATCGCGCGGTCGGCGGCGGTCGCCGCTGCGGTGGCGATGCCGAACGTGATCCTGCCGCGCCCGGCGTGGGCGACCGTCGAGCCGGGCGACCTGCGTGAGGTGTCCCGTGGCCAGCGGGGGGTCACGCTGACCTTCGACATGCGGCACGGGCCCTTCCCCTGCGCGGGGCACACCTACGACGATCCGACGACGATCATCTACATCCCGTACCACTTTCGGATGCGGGACCAGGCGGCCGAGGACCAGCGTCTCGACGTGATCGTGCATTTCCACGGCCACCGCACGACGGCGGCCGCGGCGATGCGGGACCACCAGCTGCGCGAGCAGCTCCTCGACAGCCGGCAGAACGCGATCCTCGTCATGCCCCAGGGCCCCGTGAACGCGTCGGACTCGGCGGGCGGCAAGCTGGATCTCGAGGATGGGCTGCTCGACTTCCTCACCGAGATTCGCAAGTCCGTGCAGCTGCCCGAGGTGGCCGAGGCGATCCCCGAGGTCACGATCTCGAACAGCTCGCGCATCGGGTTGTGCCTCCTCTCGGGGCACTCCGGGGGCTACCGCGTGATCGCGCGCTGCCTCGATCGGGGCGGCTACAACGTCAACGAGGTGTACCTGCTCGACGCCCTCTACGGCGAGCTGGCGACGTTCCAGTCGTGGATGGAGGAGCGGCTCGACTGGGAGCACAGCCGCGAGCGCCACAAGATCGTGTCGTTTTTTCAGCCGAACACCGACGTGGCCCGCAACAACGCGACGATGATCGCCAACTTCCGCGCGGCGGGGATCCCGCTCGTGCACGAGACGGTCAGCGATCCGATCACCCGCGGGCAGTTCACCCGGTACCGGTCGGTGTTCATCGAAGCGGCGGCGTCGCACCAGGGCATCGCCTGGACGCAGAACAACCTTCGGGACTGCCTCTACTCGTCGTGCCTCGAACGGTACGTCGCGTCGGACTGGTTCTCGGACACCGAGACCGATCGGGTCATCGACACCCGGCAGTAGGCCCCGCGATGCGGGTTCGGGTGAGCCACGCAGCCCGGGCCGGGCGTTCAAAACCCACGCGAACGTAGGAATTACCTACATTCGTGTGGGATTCGGATCCGCGCCGCGATCGCGTAGATTGGTGAATCGGCGTGATTTCAGCGGGTTGCGTGGCGTCCTCGTTCTGGCGCGGACGTTGCTCTCTGTTGGGGCGTCCCTCACCGAAGGAACGTCATGTCGACCCTGACCGCTCTGATGCCCTGGCAGCGCCGCCCGATGGCGCGACGAATCGCCGACGCGTTCGTCGACGGGTGTCTCGCCGCCCTCGAGGTCTACGTCGAACGGTGCGACGCGCTGGCCCGGCGCCTCAACGCGTGACGCTCGCGCGACGCTCCGGCGTGGCGCTTGACCGGTCGTGCCGTGTCGCGCGATGAAACGGTCTGTCGCAACGGCTCCCGTGGCGACCGTCCCCCTGCGTTTGAGACGAGCCCATGGCCCGCCCGCCGCTGCGTCGCCCCGACGACCTCGAGTGTACGAAGTTCCACGGTATCGTGACGGCCTCGCCGCGCATGCTGGAGTTCTTCGAGCGCCTGCAGCGCGTCGCCCGGACCCACGCGTCGGTGCTCGTGCGCGGCGAGACGGGGACGGGCAAGGAGCTGGTCGCGCGCGCGCTCCACAACATCGGGCCGCGATCCACCGGGGCGTTCAAGGCGATCAACTGCGCGACGCTCACCCCCGAGCTGCTCGCGTCCGAGCTCTTCGGGCATGTTCGGGGCGCCTTCACCGGCGCGATCCGCGACCGACGCGGGCTCTTTCAGCTCGCGGACCGTGGCACGATCTTTCTCGATGAGATCGCCGAGATGCCGCTCGAGCTCCAGGCCCGTCTGCTGCGTGTGCTGCAGGAGCGGGCGTTTGTCCCGGTCGGTGGCACGGACCCCGTGCGGGTCGACGTCCGCGTCGTCTCGGCGACGCACCGTGCGCTGCGCGACGACGTCGAACAGGGGCGCTTTCGCGAGGACCTGATGTACCGGGTCCGCGTCGTGCCGCTCTTTCTGCCGCGCCTCGCGGACCGGCTGCGCGACGTCGAGGTGCTGACCTGGCACTTCATCGACGCGTTCAGCCACGAGTACGAGCGGCAGATCGACGCGGTGTCCGCGGACGCGATGGACGCGATGCTCGCGTACGGGTGGCCCGGCAACGTGCGCGAGCTGCGCAACAACATCGAGTACGCCTTCGCGATCGGCGAGGGCGATGTGCTCACCCTCGACGAGCTCACCCCCGAGCTTCGTGGGGAGCGTCCGGTGAACTCGGCGTCCCGGTCCGAACTCAACGAGTCGGATCTCGAGCGCGAGCGGATCCTCGAGGCGCTGCGCCTGTCGCGCGGTCGAAAGGGCGAGGCGGCCGAGCATCTGGGGATCAGCCGCTCGACGCTGTGGCGAAAGCTGCGAGAGCACCGCATCTCGACCTGATCGTGGCGTCGCCGGACACCGGTCGCCGGGCGACGTGGCGCAGGGGCGGGGCAAGCCGCGTCGGGTGAACGCGTCGCCGTCCTGAGTTGGCCATCACGTGCGCACACCTGCGTCGCGCATCGATGTCATGGATGTGTAGATGCGTAGACGGCGTGTCCCTCGTGGTTGATGGGTGTCGCGTATCGTTTACGCAGTGCGTGGACAGGTGACGGGCCGAACGGGCGCAAGAATCGGGCATTGTGCTTCAAGTGTTTGAAATCATGGGGGTGCCCAGGGTGGCACGGGCGTTGCGATGACAGAGGGCGAACCACGACGCCGCTGTCCCGGCGGCCCACACTCCGGAGTCCCCATGTCCGTCCGCACCCTCTTCGTCGCCTCCCTCGCTCTTCTCGCCTGCGTCGCCACGTCGACCGCCCACGCCGACTGTGTCGCCCCGCTCGGTGAAGTCGACGCGCTGCTCGAGGCGGACCGTGGCCCCGCGATCCAGCTCTTCACCTTCGAGCTGACCTCGGCCGTCGGTCCGCTCGAGCCGTGGCCCTGCGACGCCGCGTGGACGGTCACGCACGTGACGATCGGCGACGCCTCGCAGGTCATGGTCGCCTCGCCGTCCGGCGGTCGTCGCCTCGCGTTCGACGACCTGGCCTCGCTGGCCGCGGCCTACACCGTCGCGATCGCCGACCTGACGATGCCGGAGCCGGAGGCGCGCATCGACCACGAGAGCGAGCCGCTCACCACGCGCTTTCACATGCGCCTCGTCGGTGGCGTGCACCTCAATGGCGAAGCGCAGACCGAGCTCGATCCGGGCTTCGGATTCGGCGTGCGGATGATGGGCGGGCGCGCCGGGCTCGACTTCTCGATGTTCAACATGACGATGGACGAAGGGCGCCCCAGCGGGGACTGGCTTCGCATCATGCCGGTCGTGAACTTCGTCCATGCCGATCGCGTCGGCGCGATGCAGGGCTTCGGCGGTGTCGGGTTCGGCTGGTCCACGGTCCGGTACGAGGACCCCGAGGCCGACATCTACGAGTCCGCCGACGGCGTCGAGCTCGACCTCGTCGTGGGGTGGAGCTTCATGGAGCAGCTGCCCGTCAAGCCGTTCGTCCAGTTCGAAGCCGGGCTGCCGCTCTTTCAGGTCGAGGTCGAGCGCGCGACGCAGTCCGGCGGGCGGCGCATCAGCAACGAGTGGACGCCGAACGTCGCGATGTCGATCGGCTTCGGCACGAACCTCTAGGGCCCGACCCGGACGAACCCGTCCGCATCGACCCCCGGGCCCTGCGCGGGCACCGTCGACCCGTCTGCGGCCATGAGCCACAGGCGGGTCGCGCCGTCGGGGATGTGCACGTGCATCGGTCGGCCTGGCGGGACGCGCGACAGTGCGACGAGCCCCCGCCCGAGCTCGGCCGGCCCGGCGTCGGTCATCCACAGCGCCGGCGGCATCGGCCGCGATTCGGTGCGTTCGACGGTCACGCGCACTCCGGTCGGGCCGAGCATCGGGTCACAGACTCGCCACCCGACGGCCTCGAGCGTCGCGACCGGCGTCGTGCAGTCCGGCGCGGCCACCGTGGCAAGCACTCCGTCGGCGACGGGGCGCTCGTCGGTCGCGAACACGGCGGCGAGCGGCGTGCGCGCGACGAGCGGCAGCTGCACGCGCTGCGCGTACTGCCGCCCGTAGTCGTCGAAATGGGCGGCCGAGACGACGATGAAGTCGGCGTCGCCGGGCGACAGCGCGCCGTCGCGCACGGCGAGCGCGAAGGGCACCTCGCGATAGATCGTCGCCCGGTCGGCCACGTCGGCGCCCCAGGCGTAGGGCACCACCAGCGCCGCGTCGTCGGGCAGCGCAGCGAGCACGGCGCGGGTCTCGGCGTGGGCACGATGGGTCGCTGCGTCGCCGTCCATCGCGAAGGCTGCGTCGTCGAACCGCGCCCCCCACGGCCACGACGTCGAGGTCAGCGCCAGCACGCCGCTGCACGAGAGCACGGCGACGACCAGCCCGCGGCGCCACCTCGCAGACCCCGCGAGGTGCCACGCCCGCGCCGCCCCCTCGACGGCCGCGACGACGACGATCGGCGCAGCGAACATCGTGTAGTGCAGCTGCAGCATCTGTTCGCCCATGCGGTTCTGCACGAGCGCGAAAGCCGCAGCGGGCATCGCTGCCAGGAGCCAGCGCGGGGCGAGCAGGGCGAGGCCGCCGCCGGTCAGCGCGAGGGTGGTCACGAGCTCCATCCGCGCCCACCGCTGCTGCCACGCCACGGCGAACCAGCTGCCTTCGCCGAGCAGCACCTGCTCGTGGCCGTCGAGGCGCGCCGTCGCCAGGTCGCCGCCGAACCAGCCCCGCAGCCAGAACCAGTACGCGAGCCACCAGCCGGCCAGAGCGACGGCGCCGGCGATGCGGGCCCGCAGGTCGCCCCGTAGCCCGGGCGCGAGGATCACCGCCGGCGCCAACGCGAACGCCATCTCTTCACGGCACGCCGCAGCGGCGGCGAGCAGGGCAAGCGCCCATCCATCGAGCCGCCGGTTGGCGCGCAGCCGCAGCAGACCGGCGACAGCGAACGCGACAGCGGCGTGGTCCGGGCGTACGTCGAAGAGCAGCGGGTTGCACACCCAGGGCGAGCCGAACGCGAGGGCCGCCGTCGTCGTCACCGCCGCCGTCGTCGCGAACTGCGCGGGGACGGATCGCGCGACCGCGCGGCCGGCGAGGACGAGCACCGTCGCGAACGCGGCCACCTGCGTGACGAGCAGCACGTCGACCGCGGGCACCACGGCGGTGAGCGGCGCGAGGACGTACTGGTGCAGGTGCGCGTGCACGCTCATCGCGTGGACGCCGACCACCGGGTTCACCGGCGCGCCGTACCCGAGGCCCCACAGCGACCGCGCGTAGAGCATCGGGTCGAAGCTGAACGGCACGCCGACGTGCGTGAGGCGCCACAGCAGGACGGCGAGTGTCGTGCCGGCGGTGACCGCTACGAGCAGGACCCCGAGGCGCGCGGTGCGGGGGACGGTCGCGTGCATGCGCGGGGCAGGTGGGCGAAAGGGGCGCGAGCCGCCACCATACCACGCGATCCGACGTCTGCCAGTCGACCGGCCGCGCGGTCCGGTGCGGCCTCGGCTTTACGCTGGTGGTGCACGCAGATACGCTCGGACGTGACTCATCCCCGGACCTTCATGCGTTTTCGCTCCATCGCCATTGCCCTGGCGGCCGTGTGCCTCGCCGCCTGCGGCGCCGAGACGACCGTCGTCGGTGGCTCTCCGGACACGACCGTCGGTGACGACGCTCGGGGCGGCGGCGACGACGCGTCGAGCCCCGATGTGGTGGACTCGGACACCGCGCCGACCCCCGACGTCGGGCCCGGCCCGGACATCGCCGAACCCGACGTGCCCGACCCGGCCGACGCCCTCGTCGGGCTGCGCATCGAGCCGCCGGAGTGGAACCTCGCCCTCGACCTCGGCGCGCCGGAGCGCCAGACCTTCACCCTGATCGCCCAGTATGCCGACGGCCACGAAGAAGCCTGGGACGGCGAGTCGCTCTGGTTCACGACGCGCCCCGAGATCGCGCTGGTGACCCCGTCCGGTGAGGTCACGGCGACCGCGAGCCGCGGCGGCACGTCGACGATCTCGGCGACCGTCGGTGCCCTGCGCGGCACCGCCGAGGTGCGCGTCCACGTCTCGACGACGGTGATCGAAGAGGGGCTCGGCCCCGAGGTGCCCGCGTCGATCCCGCCGGGCAGCGATCCGGCGGCGCCACCCCCGCGGTGGGCGTACCCCGAGGACGGCACGGTCGTGCCCGGCGGCATGGTCCCGCCGCTGCTGCAGTGGCACGAGGACGGCAACACCCTCTTTCACCTGCGCCTCGAGCGCGCCGGCGAGGCGACGGTCGACGTGTTCACCACGGACTGGAGCTACCAGCCGACGTCGGCCCAGTGGGGGCTGCTCGCGTCCGAACCCGACGCCGACATCCGCATGACCCTGCGCGGCATGGTCGACCCGGCCGGCACCGCCGTCGGCGCCGCGCCGGTGCGCTCGGTGATCGCCGCCGACGCGGACCTCGCAGGGTCCGTGTACTACTGGCAGGTCCAGACCGGCGACATCATGCACATCGCCGACGGCGCGATCGAACCCGAGCCGCTCTTCTCGACGAACGCCGACTCCGGCACCTGCCGCGGCTGCCACACGATGACCCGCGACGGCGGGCGCCTCGGCTTCATGTACAACGGCGGTGGCGACCCCCGCGCCGGGCTGGCGTGGGTCGACGAGCCCGAGCCCGCGATCGTCGAGAACTTCACCGAGTTTCGCTGGGACTTTCTCGCGTTCGACCCCAGCGGCACCCGCGCTGCGGCGGTGTACTTCGGCGACATGTGGCTCGCCGACACGACCCCCGGGCTCGAAGGCGGCATCGCCAACCTCGGGCCGATCTCGGTCGCCAACGAGGGCGGACGCCGCGTCACGACCCCGGCGTGGAGCCCCGATGGCGCGCGACTGCTCTTCATCAATCGCGACCCCGGCGGCGTCGACTGGTCCTTCTCGTGGGGCGACCTGATGATGACGTCGTGGGATCCCGTCGGCGGCACATTCGGGCCCGTCACGACGCTGCTCGCTCGGGGCGACACCCCCGAGACGGACACGATCAGCTACCCGAGCTGGTCACCGGACAGCCGGTTCGTTGCGTACAGCCAGGGGCCCGACAACCGGGGCACCGCGCCGGCCACGATCCGCCTGCTCGACATCGCCTCCGGCGCCACCTCGCACCTCGCCCGGGCCAACCCCGCTGGCCAGGACGTGCTGCCCAGCTTCAGCCCGTACCGGTCCGGCGGATACTACTGGCTCCTCTTCTATTCGACGCGTCCCTACGGCCGGGTCACGACGAACAAGCAGCTGTGGGTGACCGCGATCTCGGCCGACATGGCCCCCGGCGAGGACGGCAGCCACCCGGCGTTCTGGCTGCCCGGGCAGGACCCGACCCGCGCGAACATCACCGGGTACTGGTCGCCGCCGGCGTGCACGAACACCGGCGACGAGTGCAAGACGCCCGAAGACTGCTGCAGCGGGCTCGAGTGCCTGCCCGACGTCGACCTCGGCATCATGACCTGCCAGGCGACGGAGTGTACGCCGGCCGGGTTCCCGTGCGGCTCGATCGACGAGTGCTGCCTCGGCCTCGACTGCCGGCCGAACCTCGATGGGCTCGCCGTGTGTCAGCTGCCTGCGATCGACGAGTCCGACGACTGACCCGTCTCGTTGCGGGCGCATCGTGCGGGCGACTCACTCCGGGTCGCACCTGCGCCCGCCGTCGCGGTCCAGCGTCACCTGCCGGACGCCGTCCGGGCCAGCGGTGACCACGGCGATGACCCCGTCGGTGATCACCGCGTAGGCGTCGAGGACGCGGCCGAGGTCCGTTGGCAGCGGCACGTCGAGCAGCCCGCCGTCGGCGAGGGGCGGCGCGACGATCGCCGTCGCCGAGGTCGCCAGCAGGGCCTCGCGCCCGTCGCGGATGCCGACGACTGCGACGTCGTCGATCGTGCTGCCATCGACCGATGCGCCGGCAGTGAGCGCCGGTCGCTCGTCGATCCGGTCCACGGTCCACGTTCGCAGGGTGCCCAGCGCGTCGACGACGCCGACGCGGGCGACGTCGGTGACGGCAATCGCCGGCCGCGCACCGACGGCGAGGGCGACCTCGGCGACGGCGAGCTGACCGCCGAGCTCGGCGTCGATCAGCACGAGGCGGCGTTCGGCGGGACTCGCGGCGGCGACGACGATGCCCTGCGGTGCGCGTCGCACGGCGAACCGTGCGTCGGTCGGGATCGCCGCGGTCGTCAGCGCTCGAGCGAGCACCCCGTCACCGTCCGACGCGACGACGAGTGCGCCGTCTTCGGCCTCGACCGCGATCACCCGCCGCGCGCCATCGGCGGCCGCCGCGATCGACGACGGCACCCGGTCGAGGGCAGCGAGGTCGTGGGGCACGCCGTCGGGGTCGACGCGCACGAGGGTGACGGCGCCTTCGACGACGCAGGCCGCGACCGTCTCACCGAGTGCGCCGTCGACGGGCGCGACCGAGACGGCACGCTGCCCCGCCGGGCACGGCGGGCCGAAGGGGGCGGCGCTCGAGAACACCTCGCCGGCTGCGCCTTCGAACGCGACGCGGGTGAGGGCGCCGTCCGCTTCGACGGCGAGGGCGTCGACGCGGACGCGGTCGCCGTCGAGGGCAAGGCCGAGGATGCGGTGGGGCCCGGTCGCCAGCTCGATCGGCGCGGCGTCCGGGCAGCACCCCTCGTCGGTGTCCCCGTCGCAGTCGTTGTCGCGGCCGTCGCACCGGGTCTCGACCGCGGACCACGCCGGGTCGGTCGCGAGCACCGCGTCGTCGCACTGCTCGACCCCGTCGACGCAGACCCGGGCGACCTCGGCGCAGACGCCCGCGACGCCGCACGCGCTCGTCACGAGGTCGGTGTCGTCGACGTCGGTGGCGCCGTCGCAGTCGTCGTCGGCGCCGTTGCACCGCTCGACCCCGTCGCTCGAGGGCACGCACGGTGCGGTGCACACGCCATCGACGTCGATCGCGTCGTCGACGCACGCGGTCGCGCATCCACCGTCGATGCACAGGGCGACCTCGAGCGGGCCGGCCTCGCACACGGTGTCACACGCGCCGCATCGGTCGACGTCGTCGAGGACGTCTCGGCATGCGCCGTCGCACCAGCGTGCGCCGGAGCCACACCCGTCGTCTGCGGCTTCGGGCGCGAGGCACACCCCGCGCACGCAGACGCCGACGCAGTCCCGGTCCCCGTCGCACGCAATCTGCAGGGCGTCGTCGGACAGGCATCCGTCGAGCCACGCTGCGCCCACCAGCGCAGATCCGAGGAGCACGGAGCGCGGGTCCAACAACATCGCGACGAGTCCGGTGGTTCGATGACCGCAGGATCGTCGACCCGGTCGCCCCGCGCAAGTGCGCGCGCAGGCTCGACGCCACCGCCATGCGCTGCCACTGTGTGCCCACACGAATCCCGGAGCCTGCGCGTGCGTATTCTCTCGATCCCGGTCGGTCTCGCCCTCGTCCTCGTCGCCTGTGCCGACGACGGGTCCAACGATGCGCCGGTGGATGCCGGTGCGGACGCGTCCGCCGACGTCGTCGAAGATGCCGCCGACGCAGCGCTCGACGCAGCCATCGACCCGGGCGGCGACGCAGCGGACGCGAGCGCGGACGCCGCCGATGCGACTCCGGACGTCGGCCCCCCGCCGAGCCCCCTCGACTTCGACCCGCGCGAGCCCGGGCCCTTCGCCGCCGGCTATCGCTCGTGGGACCACACGTACACCGTCCCGGGGACCGGCGAAGAGCGAACGATCCTCGTCAACGTCTGGTACCCGACCGACGCCACGGACGGCGAACGCCCCACGTACGATGGCATCTTCATCGACGACTACTCGGTCGTCGACGCGCCGGCGCTGCCCCCGGTGGGTGCAACGTATCCCGTGCACGTGCACAGCCACGGGCACCGGGCCTACGGCGGGGACTCGGCCTTCTTGATGCGCCACTTCGCGTCGCACGGCTTCGTCGCCGTGGCGCCGGACCACGTCGGAGACCTCTTCTCGGCGTATCCGCGGGCCGACATGCTGGCGCACTACATCGAGCGGGCGAGCGACATCTCGCAGGTGCTGGACGCCCTCGAAGCGCTGCCCGCCGACGATCCGCTGGCCGCCGCCGACGTGTCGCGGGTGACGATGTCCGGGCACAGCCGCGGGACGTGGACGGTCTGGGCGAACCTCGGCGCGACCTTCGATGTCGACGCGATCGAGGCGGACCGTGAGGACGCGACGCCGGAGCTGCTCGAGGTCTTCGCCGCCGGCTTCGACGACCCCCGGATCGTCGCCGGATTGCCGATGGCGGGCACGTACCGCGACAACTGGTACGGCGATGGCTGGTCTGCGGTCGCCGAACCGGTGATGTCGATGACCGGGTCCCGCGACGGCGACAACGCGACAGCGTCGGGCATGGCCCAGTGGGACCGGATCCAGCTCGACGACTTCGTCTGGCTCGAGTTCGAAGGCGGCTGTCACCAGACCTTCGCGCTCGGCTCGTGCGGGTTTCTCGACGTCGCGCTCGGCTACGACCTCGTCACCGACTACGCCCTCGCGCGGGCGCGGGTGTTCGTGCTCGGTGACGAAGACGCCGACGTGATCTCCGCTGCGCGCGGCGAGATCGAGCTCGACGAGGTCATCACCGCGCTCACGGCTGCCGACCGCTGATCCGGGTCGCCCGGCCCGACTGTGGCGCGCGCAGCCGTGGCTAGCAGACGCCGGGAGCGGTGCAGTTCGAGAGCTCGACGAAGTCCGGGCGATCCGCCGCGTCGCGGTGACGGTAGGCGTGAACGACCTCGCCGCGGGTTACGACGAAGACGCCGGACAGGCGGGTGACGTCGCCCTCGACACCACCGATGCCGAGGCCGCGCATCCAGCCGGCGGCCATGCCACGCGCGACGATGCGGGGGCCAGCGATCTGCCAGAGCGTGCCGCGGTTCAGCCCGAACGCGCGGTACAGGTCGTTCTCGGTGTCGCGGACGTGGGCCACGCCCTCGAGGCCGAACGAAGCGAGCACCTCGTCCGCGCGCTCGGCGTCGGACATGTGCACCAGCACGATCTGTGTGCCGTCACGCTCGATCTCTTCGCGTCGGCGGGCGAGGTCGGTGAGCGCCTCGCGGCAGAACGTGCAGCCGAAGTGGCGCAAGAAGACGAGCATCACCGGGCGATCCCACGACATCTCGGACACGGTCGCGCCGTTCGAAGCCTCGGCCATCTCGAGCCACGACGCCATTCGCTCCCGGTCCACGTCGAGCCCGGCGCCGTCGAAGCGAAACCGGCGCCAGGCCGTGTCGACCACGGTGGCGGCGAACACCGCGCCGATCAGGTGCAGGACGGCAAGCAGCGCGAGCGGACGTTCGGCGCCGGCGAGCGGCAGCGCGGCGAGCAGCGAGATCGCGGCGATGCTGTCGACGAGGGTGAGCACGAGCGCCGCGAACGCGTCCTTGCCGCCGCGGAGCGCGATCACGAGAAAGCCGAGCCCGAGCCCCACCTGGGTCGCGAGCATCGCCACCAGCGCGAGCGGCGAGACGAGCGCCAGATCCGGGATCAGCGTCGGGACGAGACCCAGCGCCACCAGCACGAGCGCGACCGCACCGCCCGCGGCGCGGAGCAGCGAGTACACGCCCAGAGCGCGGGCCGAAACGAGGGGCTGTGGAGTGGTGGCCATGAAATGCAGGGGCCGTGGGTTCTACAGGTCAGATGCGGACGTACCCCGAAAGATGCGCAGGGGTGACAATTCTATTGGGCGACCTCGCACAGGGTGCAATGCGCTTGAACGGTGGTGGGTGGGCGATTTCGCACATGCTGTGTCCGGGGGGGGGCGGCACGATACATGCCGGTGATGCCGATCCCACCTCGGCAGGCGTTGCGCAACCTCGGGTCGCCGAGAGAAGGTGGGGCACGGAGGGACCATGATCCGACTCGTGTACAGCAACCGGTTCGAAGGGCTCGCGGGCGCGTTCTGCGACGCCATGCAGCAGCAACGCGCGGCCGATCCGCTCGGGTTCGTCGACGTCGTGACGGCCAACCCAGTGCACTACGATGCGCTGCGCGCGCACGTGGCGCACGCGCGTCGCGGGTGGGGCGCCGTTCGGGCGCACCGGCTGCGGGCGTTTCTGGACGAGAGCGTCGAGCGTGCGACCGGGCTGCGGATGCTCGACGCCAGCGGTTGGACGCGGCGTGTCGCCGCCGTCCTCGCCTCGGATGTCATGGGTGCGTCCGAAGTCGCGCCCGGGTTGCAGCCGATCGTCGACTGGCTCGGCGACGATCCATCCGGTGCGCGTGCGGTCGATCTGGCCTCGCGCCTCGGGCGCCTCTTCGACGAGTACGCGCTCTCTCGTCTGGATCTCGTGGGCGCCTGGGCGAACGGGGGCGCGTGGGTGCCCGCGCGGGGCACCCGGGTCGAGGATCTCGAGGCGTGGCAGCGCGCCCTGTGGACGCTCGCGCTCGAGCGCGGGCCCGCGGACGAACGACCGCTCTTCGAGGGGATCCTCGCGCTGCCCGAATCAACGCAGGACGTCACCGCGCCGTCCGACGGCACGCCGCGCGACCCGATCCACCTCTTCGCGGTCAGCGCCGGCGGCTCGCGTCCGGCGATCGAGGCGCTGCGTCGCATCGGGATGCACCGCGACGTGCACGTCTACACCCTGAACCCGTGCCTCGAGTTCTGGGAGGACGTCGACACGCGACACCGGCTTGGCCCCGACGGTCTGGCGCACGCGTCCGAGTGGGCGCGCCGCGAAGGGGACCAGCGCCCCCTCGACCTCGACCTCGACGACCCGTTTGGACTCGCCGAGCCCGGTGACGCGCCGCTGCTGCGGCTGATGGGGCGTCCGGGTCGCGAGATCGTCCGCCTCATGGGCGCGCTGACGGACTGTGACTTCGAGCCGCGATTCGTGTCCGTCGAGGACCCGGACGCGACCCTGCTCGCCCGTGTGCAGACCGATGTGCTCGAGCGACATCCGGAGCGGCTGCATGTCGCCCCGGGCGAAGGCCGTACATCGGACGCGTCGATCGGCTTCGTGCCTGCGCCGGACGCCCGCGCGGAGCTCGACGCGGTCGCGCTGCAGCTGCGCGATGCGCTGCACAGCGACGCGGGCGAGCTCGCGCCGTGGGACTGTGCCGTGCTCGTCCCGGACGGCGCGCGCGAACGCTACCTGCCTCTCGCCGCCGAGGCCCTCGCCGCGGCCGGGCTACCATCGACCGTGCTCGGCGAGCGGCTCGTCGACACCTCGCCGATCGCCCGCCTCACCCGCGACGTGCTTCGCTGGATCGGCAGCCGGATGGAGCGCTCGATCCTGCGACGCATCCTGCAGAGCGAGGTGCTCACCGACGGCGGACCGGTGCTCGCCGACATCGCCGCACGGCGTCTCGACGATCTCCACGTCACGGTCGGGGATGCGCCGGCCGGCGGGCATGTGGCCGACGGGCACGCGGTCGATGGGCGTCAGATCGAGCGGGCGCTGACCCGTGCCGGCTGGACCGCGTTTGTCGATCCGGTCGACGGGGCCGCACGTCCGTTCGACGCCGGGTGGCCCACCGCCCGCGGCCCGGTCGCGCACCTGCCGGCGTCGGCGGACGCGCCCGAGGCCACCGCACGCTTCGTCCGCGTCGTGCGCGCGCTGGTGCACGACCGGGACGAGCTGCTCGCCGGCGAAGCCACGATGGCCGTACACGCCGAGCGCCTCGCCCGCTGCATCGAGCGCCACGTGCGGGCCGACGGCGGCGCCGATCTCGAGCAGCGCGTGCGGTGCGTGCGTGCGATCCGCGACGTCGCGGCGGCGTTCGTCGCCGAGGGGCGCACGGCGTCCGGCGACGCCGGGGTCGACGGCGACGCCGCGCTGACCGTACCGCTGGACGCGGTGCTCGAGCGGTTCGTCGGGGCCGTCGAAGACCTCGACCACCGCAGCGGCGGCCGCATCGACGGCGGCGTGATCGTGGGCCCGATGGAGGCCCTGCGCGGCCTGCCTTTCGAGATCGTTCACGTCGTCGGGCTCGACCTCGGCGTGGTGCCGCGCCCGACCGGTGGCGATCCCCTCGACGTGCGCACCGTCCGGCGCGTCGCCGGCGACGTGACCTCGTCGGATCGCGAGCGGTACCGGTTCCTCGAGGCGATCGTCGCCGCCCGTCGCCGCTTCGTTGCGTCATGGGTCGATCGGGACCCCTCGTCGGGCGAACCCCGCCCGCCGTCGCCGCTGGTCGACGAGCTCCGGTGGGTGCTGCGCGGACTCGTCGACGCCGATGCGCTCGACGCAGTGCACACCGCTGCACCGGCGACGCCGTGGGACCCGGCCGCGATCGCCGCGCGCCGCCACGGCGACGCCGGGCGCGCGCCCCTCGTCCGTCCGGCCCGCCTGCACGCCGCAGTGATCGCCGCGTCGACCGGCCTGGACGCGGCGCACCTGCCGTCCGGGGTGGTCGAGGTCCGCGAGACCGCCGCGCGCCCGACCGAGCTGCCGACCGGAGTCGATCCCGGGGCGGGCGGCGACCTGGAGGTGCGCCTCGCAGACCTCGTGCGCTTCGTGCGCAGCCCGCTGCAGGCCACCGCTCGATATGCGCTGGGGCTGCGGTCCGACGAACTGGACGCCGACGACGACGTCGTGCCGCTCGCCGTCGATCGCTGGACGGCTCGGCGCCTCGATGACGCGATCCGCCACGCACGCATCGAGGGCTGCTCCGTCGATGCAGCGGTCGCCCGTGCCTGGGCCGGCCTCGCCCTTCGCGGTGCCGTCCCCGCCGGGGCCCTTGGCGAGGCTGCGCGCCTGCGCGTCGAGTCCCAGACCCGCGCCGTCGAAGACGCCCTGCGCGGCGTGGGCGTGGCCGGGCTCGCGGCGCTTCGGTCGACGCACATCGGGCGCCCGGATCGCCCCGACGAACCGGGCCCGGTCGTCCCCTCGCCGGTGCTCGACGTCGTGCGCCGCGACGGCGCGAGCGCTCGGGTGCGCCTCGTCGGGACGGCGCCGACGGCGAGCGGCGAGACCCTCGTGCTGCCGCGTGCACGTCGGCGGGGGCGCGCAGAAGGCTCGATCCACGCGCTCCGTGACCTGCCCCGCCTCGTCGTGGGGGCCGCCGCGCTCATCGCCGCGGGGCGACCGGTGCGGCGCGTCCTGTCCGTCCCTGTGCCCCTCGAGGACGGCGATGCCGACGCGGTCGCCTACACGATCGACTTCGACGCCGAGAACGCACGCCGCTGGCTTGCGCGTCTGGCGGGTCATCTCGTGTCCGGGCTCGAGCCCGAGAGGCTGCCTGTCGAGGTCGCGCTCGGGCGCGCCGGTGGAGCCGATCCGAAGCACGCCGGCGAACCGGCCGAAGACCTCGCCGCGTCGTTCGGGCGCGACGGTCGTCTGCCGGGCGAATGGGGCCCCATCGAAGACGTGACGTCGTTCGCGCTCGGGTCCGATGACCGATTCGACCACTGGGCATCGACGATGCTCGACCTGCTCGTCGCCACCGCTCGCACCCGGGGGGCCGCATGATCCTTCGTGCCCAACGCCCCCCGATCCTCGACGCGATCCTCGCCGCACCCCACGCGGTGGTCGAAGCCAGCGCCGGCACCGGCAAGACGTGGACGATCGAACGGATCGTCGTCGACCTGGTGCTCGGGCGCGCAGAGCGCCCGCCGGTCGAGCTGGATCAGATCCTCGTGGTCACGTTCACCGACCGTGCGACCCGCGAGCTCCAGCACCGCATCCGGCACATCCTCGACGCGCTGGCGCGCCAGTCCGAGGACACCGCGCCCCCCGACGCGGCGCTCGCCGAGGTGTGGCCCCTCGATGCCGCCGCACGTCGTCGCCTCGACCGCGCGCGGTTCCGGTTCGACGCGGCGTCCATCTCGACGATCCACGGGTTCTGCCAGCGTGTGCTCGTCGAAGAGGCCGTCGCGTCCGGTGGGCACCTGTCCCTGAGCGTCGCAGACGGTCGAGCGGGCGTTGAAGCCGCGCTGCGCGATCGTCTGCCGGACCTCGCGGCGACCGACGATCTCGGGCCCCCGATCATCGACCGGTTTCGCGACGAGGGCGATGGCGCCGTCGACGGGCTGGTCGACCTGATCGTCGAAGCCCGACGTGTCGGGTGGGGCGCCGCCGATGCGGCGGCCGTCTCTCGCGCGCGAACCGCAGAGCTGCGCGCCCTCGCCGGTACTGATCTCGAAGCGGTCATCGATGCCCTCGACGGGTGGAAGCACCCGGAGCTCGCGGACGCGGCCCGCGCGCTGCTCGACCTCGATCCGGATACCCGGGCGAAGCAGTGGTTGGCCGACGCCGACCCGTGGATCGCGGCGCTGATGACAAAGGGGCGCCGCCCGAGCGAGCGCAAGCGGATCCCGGACGCCCTCGTGGGCCTGGGGCCGCAGCTGCTCGCAGCGCGGGCCCTCGACCGCCCGGATCTCGTGCTCTTCGAGCACCTGATCCCGGATGTGCTCGACACCCTGCGGGCGATGCGCGCCGACCGGGGTGAGATCGATTTCACGGACATGCTGCGTCGGGTCGCGGACGCCCTCGACGGACCCCACGGCGACGCACTCGTCGCGACGCTCCGTCGTCGGTACCGCGTCGCGATCGTCGACGAGTTCCAGGACACGGACGACGTCCAGTGGCGCATCTTCGAGAAGGTGTTCGCCCGGTCCGACGACCATCGCCTCGTCGTGATCGGTGACCCGAAGCAGGCGATCTACTCGTTCCGCGGGGGGGACGTCTTCACGTGGCTCGCCGCGCGGTCCGAGCTCGAAGCCCGGGGTGGGGCGGTCGCGTCCCTGTCGCGCACGTGGCGGTCGACCGTCGGGCTCACGAGCGGCCTCAACACGCTGCTCTCGGCCGACGCGAGTCCGCCGATCCTGTCGTCGCCGGACATCGGCTACGACGTGCCCGTCATGCCCGGACACAGCAGCTGGGCGCGCGGTCTGGAGCGCGATGGCGACCCACTGGCGGATGTCGTCGCGCTGCGCCTCGAGGCGACCGAGGCGAAGCTCGACGAAGCGCGCGCCCGATGGTCCTCGGCGGTCGTTGATCACCTCGCGGATCTCCTGGGGGACGACGCGCCGGTCGACCTCGTGCGCGCGGACGGCACGCGCCGCCGCCTCTCGCCGTCCGACGTTTTCGTGCTGACCCGATCGAACCGCGAGGTCGACGAGATCCTCGGTGCGCTGCAGCGCGCAGGGCTGCCGGCGGTGACCCTCGACCGGTCGGTTCTGTTTGAGCAGCCCGAAGCGCGCGGTGTGCGCGCTGTCGTGCACGCGATCCTCGACCCCTGGGACCCCGTCGCGCGGGTGCGGGCGTTCACCACGCCGGTGTTCGGCGTCCCGTGGGACGAGGCCGACCGGGTCGCGTCCCTCGAGCCCGAGCATCCCTTCGTCGAAGCCCTCACAACGGCGCGGCGTCTCGTCGATCGCGGGCGGTTCGACGCAGCGTTTGCGCACGTCTGCGACGTCGGCGGCTTCGAGGCGCGCATGCTGGCGACCGAACCCGATCCGCGCCCCCTCGGGCGTTGGCGGCAGGTCTTCGACGTCGTCGGCGTCGAGGCTCGGCGTCGGCGCGTGGACGCCGCTGGGCTCGCTCGGCTCGTCGACGACCTCGTCTCGGGCCGCGAGGTCCCGACCGACGAGGCCGACCGCACCCCGCACGCGCAGGCGGCGACGGATGCGATCACCGTGATGACCATGCACGCGTCCAAGGGGCTGCAGGCACCGGTCGTCGCGCTCTACGGTGGCTTTCGCGCCCCCCGGGTCCGCGGGGAATTCTGCGTGGTTCACCCGCGCGGTGAACGCCGGGCGATCCCGCGCATCGTGGCGACCCCCGAAGACGCGGCCCTCGAGAAGCAGGAGGCGAGCGAAGAACGCGAGCGCCTGCTCTATGTCGCGATGACCCGCGCTGCATGCCAGCTCATCGTGCCGTGGGCCCCGTCGGGGTCCCTCGGATCGCGTTCACGGCTCAACGGCACGCTGGCCCCCCTGAACGAACGGCTCGAACAGCTGCTCGATGACCCGTCCGATGCGCCCGCGGGGTTCGAGATCGTCGCGGCCGACCGCGAGACGCCCGCCGTCGGTCGCGTGCGCGGTCGAACGGACGGCGACACGGTGCTGCCGCGGCTGCTCGACGAGCCCGAGGTCGAGCCCGCTCGCCCGGTGCCGTGGCCTCGACCGCGGGTGTCGTACTCCAGCCTCAAGCGAGACGCGCGGTCGGACGGCGACGCCGGCGGCCAGGCCGATCGGGATCGCGTGCGCCTCGACGCGCCGCACCCGGACGCGCTGCCCCGGGGTGCCGCCGTCGGTTCGGCGCTGCACCGGATCGCCGAGCTGGCGCCGATGCCATCGGTCGGTGCGCCGTTGGCCGAATGGGCCGCGCGGGATGACGTACGCGAGGTCGCCCGCGAGAGCCTGCGGCACTACGGCGTCGCCGAGCGGCACATCGAAGAGGCGCTTCGGCTCGTGCACGCGGCGCTGTGTGTCGACCTGCCGATCGGCACTCACGGCGACGCGCTGCACGGTGGGGTCGCAGCGGCGGATCGGGTGTTGCCCGAGGTCGAGTTCTTCTACCCGATCGGGGACCGTGAAGCGCCCGACGGGACGGCGATCGGGTACATCGACGCCGTCGTCGACATCGGCGGTCGCCTGCTGATCGTCGACTACAAGAGCGACAGCCTGCCCGACTGGAGCCCGGTGACGATCGACGAACACGTCGCCGAGAACTACGCGAAACAGCCGCTGATCTATGCCCTCGGGCTCGCGCGCTGGTTGGGCATCGAAGACGAGGCGACCTGGGACGCGCGGGTGGCCGGCCACGCGTGGATCTTCTTCCGCGGGGTCGCTGCAGCAGCGGACAACTCGGGAGCTGTGACGGCGCCGGATCCCGCGACCACGGAATCCACACCGGCCGCCGCGCGGGTGGCCGGCGTCCACACCGGCCGCGTCACGTGGGCTGAGCTGTGCGCGTTCGAAGCGCTCCTCGAAGACATCGTCGGAGGTGCGGCATGACCGAACCACGCACTGGATCTCTCGCATCGGCCCGCCCGCTCGTCGCCGGCCCGCCCCTCGATCCCGAGGCACCGGCCCGGACGGGCGCGGCGTCCGCTTCGGCGATGTTCGATGCCCTCGTCGCCGTCGCGCCCGCGTTGCGCATCGAGCCCTGGCACGTCTGGCTCGCCGCAGAGCTGGTCGAGCACGCGACCGAGGCCGACCCGTCGTCGTCCGCCGGGCTGCTCGCCCTCGTGGCGACCCTGCTCGGTCGCGTCGACGCCGGCGACGTGCTCGTCCCGATCCCGGGCATGCCGCGGGCCATCGCAGGGGCCGACGACGCCGGACCGGACGCCGAGACCGTCGACGCCGGCGCGGTCGCCGACCTGTGCGCCGCCCTGGGCGGGTTGCCCGGTGACGACACGCACGTCGCGTGTGTGCAGCGGGCGATCGAGCACCTCGTCGCCATCGCGAACGGGGCCGCAGACGGTCCGTTTGCGGCCGTGTGTGCCCGCGCGGACGCTGAGACCGACCACGAACGGCCGCTCGTCGTGGACGGCGGCGGGCTCTACGTCCATCGACTTCACCGAGCGGAGGTTCGCCTCGGCGAGGCGATCGCGCGCCGAGCCGCGCGGACGGTGGGCGGCGGCGGCGACGCCGCGATCGAGGCCGCGGTGTCCGACGTCTGTGCCCGCCCGGCGCAGGTGCGCGGCACGTCCATCGCGCTCGCCGACGAGCAGGTGCGCGCCGTTCGGGCCGCCTGCGCCAGCCCGGTCGCCGTCGTGTCCGGCGGGCCGGGCACCGGCAAGACCTCGGTCGTCGTGGCCATCCTGCGTGCGCTCGTCCGGCTCGGTGTGGACCCGGCGCGTATCGCGTTGGCCGCTCCGACGGGCAAGGCGGCGTGGCGCATGGGCGAGGCGCTCGAGCACGGCCTCGGGCACGTGCCCCCGGATCGACGCGCGGCCGCGGACGTGCGCCTCGTCGACGCCGCGCTCGAGCCGCGGACGCTGCACCGGCTGCTCCGGTGGTCGCCGGGAGCCAGCCGGTTCGAGCACGGCGAGTCGCTGCCCCTGCCGGCCGACGCGGTGATCGTCGACGAGTCGTCGATGGTCCCGCTCGCGTTGATGGACCGACTCGTGGCGGCCGTCGCCCCCGACGCCCGGCTCATTCTGCTCGGCGACGCCGATCAGCTGCCGTCGGTCGAGGCCGGCTCGGTCTTCGCCGACCTCGCGCCGCCGCGCGGTGCGCCGCCGACGCCGGTCGCGCGGAGCTCGATCCGCCTCGTGCGCAGCTTCCGCATGCGCGAAGACGACCCGGCGGGCCGGGCGGTGCTCACCGTGGCGCGGCGCATCCGCGACGGGGACACCGCCCTCGAGGTCGCTCGGGCCGAAGGCCAGCCGGCGATGGAGGTCGTCGATGCCCCCGACGCCCTTCGCGGCTTTGGTGTCGAAGCGATCGACGCTCGCGGTGCGGCCCTCGAGTCCGTCGTCGTGGACCGACTCGTCGACGCACTCTTTGGCGATCCGGAGCGTCGCGAGGCATGGCTTGCTCCGGTCGAGCGAGCCGACGGCGGCTTCGACGCGGCGTCCGACGCGCGGCTGCACGCGGTGTTCGACCGCCTCGAGTCGACCCGCGTCCTCTGCGTGACCCGTCGAGGTCCCCGCGGCACGGACGCCGTCGGCGCACGGATCGACGCACGGGTGCGGGCCCTCGACCCGCGTGCCGCCCTCGGGGTCGGCGCTCCGATCCTCGTGACCCGCAACGACCCCCGACGTGGGCTGTTCAACGGCGACCTGGGCATCGTGCTCGACGTACGCGCCCCGGGGGCGCCTGCGCCGACGCCGCGCGTGGTGTTTCGACGAGGGGACTCGTTCGCGACGTTCGCGCCGGCGGCCCTGGCGGCCATCTCGCGGCGATCGTGGGCGCTGACGGTGCACAAGGCGCAGGGGTCCGAGGTCGACGATCTCGTGCTCGTTCTGCCCAGAGAGGACGGCCCGTTGATGAACCGGTCGATCCTGTACACCGCGCTCACCCGTGCGCGCCGGTCCGTCGTCCTCGTCGGGTCGCTGGACCGCATCCGTGGCGCGATCCGGCGAGACACGCCGCGCACGACACGGCTCGCCGAGCGGCTCGAGCTGGCGTGGGCGCGGGGGGATGGATGACGGGGCCCATACGATCGGTCTGCGGTCTTCTCGACACACGGCCGGGCGCTGCGCGATGGTGATCGCGAACGACACCCCGGATTCGCCCGTGTCTCGCGTCGCGCTGGTTGCCTGCCTGCTCTCTGTACTCGCCCTCGCATGTGGCGGGGGGCAGTCGTCGGATCCGTTCGGTGGCCCGGCCCGCCCGATCGCCGGGGACGCGCCGGCCCCGGACGCGCCGCGCGCGCCCGAGGCCGAGCCGGAGCCGGTGACCATCCCCGACTCCCCGGCGGGTGAGCGCCTCGCCCAGGTGCTCGGGTGGGTCGAGGTTCCGCCGTCGCCGGACGACCTCGCCACCGTCGCCGCGGCGTTCGACGAGACGGTGCTCGAGCTGCTGCCGCCGACGCAGCTCGGCCTGACGCTCGTGCAGCTCTCGAGCACCCTCGCCGGCGCCGAGCTCATCGAGGTCGCCGAGCCCCAGGCGGAGTCGCCCGCGATCGTCGCGGTGCTGCAGCCGAACGAGGGCATCGCATGGCGGGTGTTCATCACGATCGAGCCCGAGCCGGCGCACCGCATCACCGGGCTGCTCTTTCGCCCTGCGCCGGACCGTGAGCTCGAAGCGCCCGAGACCTGGGACGAGCTCGACGCGCTTGCGCGCGACCTCGCGGCGGACGCCTCCTGGCAGGCCGCCGAGATCGTCGACGGCGGGTGCGTGCCGGCCGCGTCCGGCTCGCCGGGGGACGTGCTGCCCATCGGATCGACGTTCAAGCTCTACGTGCTCGAAGCTGTGGTCGACGCCATCGCGGGGGGCACCCTGTCGTGGGACGACACCGTCGCGATGACCGACGCGTCCCGTTCGCTGCCGACGGGCACCCTGCACACGGCCGAGGTCGGCGAGACGTGGACGGTCGACGAGCTGGCCGCCCGGATGATCGCGAACTCCGACAACACCGCGACCGACCTGCTCCTCGCGACGGTCGGTCGCGAGGCGGTCGAAGCCGCGGTCGTCCGCCTTGGCCACGCCGACCCGGATCAGCTGCGGCCCTTCCTCGCGACCCACGAGATGTTCGCGCTGAAGGCGCACGAGGCGGGCGACCTGCGCGAGGCGTGGGTGGAGGCGACGGTCGACGAACGCCGGGCGATGGTCGCGGGCCTCGACGCGCCTCCGCTCGGCGGCGTGTTGCCCTGGGTCGGGCCGCGCGCGAACTACGACATCGAGTGGTTCGCGTCGACGACCGACCTGTGCCGCGCCATGGCGTCGCTGCACGCGCGGATGGGCACGCCCGAAGGCGAGCGACTCGCCGACATTCTGTCGGCGAATCCCGGGGTCGCGATCGACGACACGGTGTGGCCGTGGGTCGGCTACAAGGGCGGGTCCGAGCCCGGGGTGTTGAACCTCACGTGGTTGCTTCGACGTGCCGACGACCGGATCTTCTTCTTCTCGCTCACGCTCGCCGATCCCGACGTCGCTTTCGACGACCTCACCGGCGTCGCGATCGCGGCGCATGGGCTGGCGTTGCTCGAGTCGATCCCCTGAACCGGATGCTGCGATGGCTGATGACCTGAGCAACCTGCGCAACCGCCTCGACGCGATCGACGCACGCATCGTCGCTGCGCTCGCCGACCGCGAGGCGGTCATCGAAGCGGTCGCCGATGCCAAGCGCGCCGGCGCCGGTGTCGTGCGCGACCCTCGTCGCGAGTCCGAGCTGCTTACCCGGCTCGTGCAGCGTGGGCGCGCCGCAGGGCTCGATGGGTACTACGTTGCGCGGGTGTTTCGCGAGGTCATCGACCACAGCCTTCGTCTGCAGCAGAGCCGCCTCTCGACGGGCCCGGACCGCGATCGCCCGCTGCGCCTCGGCCACCTCGGTACCGTCGGCTCGTGGAGCCACCGGGCCGCCGAGCAGTTCGGGTCTGGCCACCCGGCCGGCGTCGATCTCGAAGGCTTCGGCGCGTTCGTCGACATGGTCGAAGCGGTCGAAGCCCGCCGCCTCGACGCGGCGGTCCTGCCGCTGGAGAACACCACCGCCGGCTCGGTGCGCGAGGCATGGGAGCTGCTCGCCAGCCACCCGGTTCATCTCATCGGCGAGGAGTTCGTCCGCGTCGAGCACCGCCTCGTCGGTCTGGCCGACGCCACCGCCGAGGGCGTTCGTCGGGTGTATTCGCACCCCCAGGCCCTCGCCCAGTGCACCCGCGCCCTGCGGGCAATGGGCGCCGAGCTGGTGCCGGTCAGCGACACCGCAGAGGCGGTCGCGCGGGTGGCCCGTGAGCAGGACCCGTCGCACGCCGCGGTCGCCAGCCGCCGCGCCGCCGACGAGCACGGCCTCGTGGTGCTGCGAGATGGCGTCGCCAACGCCCCGGACACGTGGACCCGCTTCGTCGTCGTCTCGCACTCCGTGGTGACCTACGACCCGCGCATCCCGTCGAAGACCTCGATCGTCATCGCGACCCGCCACGAGGAGGGCGCGCTGCTCGCCTGCCTCAACGTGCTCGCAGAGCACCATCTGAGCCTGACGAAGCTCGAGTCGCGGCCGCGTCCCGAGACCCCCTTCGAGTACCTGTTCTACATCGACTTCGAGGGCCACGGCGCCGACGGGGCCGTCCGCGAAGCGCTGCGCCAGCTCGAGCACCACACATCGTTCGTGAAGGTGCTCGGCTCGTACCCGGCTCGCCGGACCCCCGCCGCTCGCCCGGTCGACGCCCCCGCCGACTGACCCGCTCGCGGCCCTCTCGCGCCTCGTGCCGCGCACGCATCCCCCATCGAAGCGGCACGCGACGCCACACGCGCCGGGCCGTCAAACGGCCCGGCGCGTGTGGCCATAGAACCGCGCGCCACCGGTCGAGTCATCATCCGACGCCACACGCGCCGGCCATTTCATGGCCCGTGCTGCGAGTGCATGTCAAAGGCGAGACGCCACACGCGCCGGGCCGTCAAACGGCCCGTGCTGCGTGTGCCCATAGATCCGCGTGCCACCGGTCGAGTCGACACCCGACGCCACACGCGCCGGGCCGCTGCGCGGCCCGTGCTGCGTGTGCCCACTAAAACGGCGCGCCGCCGGGGTTCAGCGGATCCTCGGGCGACAGTCCGGCGCGCAGGCACACGCCGAGCCCGCTCGCCAGGAACCGGCACGACGTGCCGTCCGGGCACGCGTCCGGGTCGAACGAGCAGGTCTGCACGCACACGGCTTCGTCCGTGCCCGCGTTCACGCACCACGCGTCGTCGCTGCACGCGAACCGGTCGTCGGCGCACGAGTCGCCGTGGCCGCCGTCGCCCGACGGCACGCAGAACGTCCGCCCGTAGCCGACGAAGCGGCACGCCTCGTCGCCCTCGCACGAGTCGGCGAAGCCGGTGCACTCGGCGCTGCAGAACGCCCCCGCCGTGCCGCCGAAGAGGCAGGCGAGACCGGCTTCGCAGGCGTACACGTCGTCCGCGCAGGCGTCGCCGCGCTCGACGTCGCCCGCCGGTCGGCAGTACCCGCCGTCGCGGCTCACGAAGCACCAGTCGTCGCCCTCGCACTCGTCGTCGGCGCGGCATCCGCGCGAGCACCGTCCCGAACCGCTCGCGGCGTCGGCGCAGAACAGGCCCTCGCTGCACGACCAGATGTCGTCCGAGCAGCCCTCGCCATACCCGCGGTCGCCCTCGGGGTAGCACCACGAGGCCTCGCCGAAGTCGCGGCAGACCTGCCCGCTCGGGCACTCGGTGCCCGCTTCGTCACAGCGCACGAAGCACAGCGGGTCCGGTTCGCCGGCGCAGAACGACCCCGGCGCACACTCGAACTCCGCCGTCGAGCACGACTCGCCCGGCGCGATGTCCCCGTCGGGCAGGCACACGCCCTGCGCGCCGTCGTTGCCCGAGCACCACGTGTCGGCCGGGCAGTCGCTGCTGTCGGTGCAGTACTGCGAGCAAAACGCGAAGCTCGTGCCGTAGTTCAGGCAGACGTGGTTCGTGGCGCAGTCGAACGCGTCGCCGCCGCAGTCGCCGCCCTGGGTGAGCTCGCCATCCGGCTGGCAGTACGCCCGCCCACCGGGGAAGTCCACGCACCGCCCGTTGTCGGGGCAGTCCCGGTCGCCCTCGCACTCGTCGATGCAGAACGCGCCAGCCTCGTACCGGTCGTACGCGCCCGAGCACACGCCCTCGCACGCCGACGGGTCGTCGCCGCAGAACGCGCCGTTCGGGCGGTCCCCCCGCCGCTGGCAGACGCCGCGCCCGGGCTCGAAGAAGTTGCAGAAGGTGTCTTCGGTGCAGTCGCGGTCGCGCTCGCAGACCTCGGTGCAGGCCGCGACCCGCGTCCCGTAGTTCAGGCAGATCAGCCCCTCGGCGCACGCGAAGCGGTCCTCGGCGCACGACGCGCCGACCTCGAGGTCACCGGCCGGCTCGCAGGCGCCGAAGTCGGTGCACGCGTCGCCCTCGTCGCAGTCCGCGTCGATCTCACACCCGGCCGTGCAATACGCGAGCGGGTCGTCGGTCACGCCTTCGACGCAGAACCGCCCCTCGCCGCAGCTCGTCGGGTCGTCGGCGCACGAGGCGTAGTCCTCGGTGTCGCCGGTCTCGAGGCAGATGCCGAACCCCGGTGCCGTGCTGTAGCAGTAGCTGCCGTCCGGGCAGCCGTCGGCCGACGGCACGCAGAAGTCGCCGCAGTAGGCGAAGTCGCGCGCAGCGAACACGCAGTACGCGTCGTCGGCGCAGTCCGACTGGCCCCCGTCGACGCAGCTGTCGCCCTGCTCGCCGCTGCGGTCACCGCACGTCGCGCCTTCGCTCGGGCTGCCCGCGCGGGTGCACGTGCGGCCCTGGCCGACGGCGGTGCAGCAGAACACGTCGTCGGAGTCCTCGAGGTCGCAGTCCGCGTCGGTGTCGCACGCGTTGCCGTCCGGGCCCGGCGCCGGCGCGCAATAGAACGGCTGGCCATACCGGGTGTCGCAGAACGTGCCGAAGGGGCAGTCCGCGTCGTCCGCGCAGTCCGAGCCGCCGGGCAGCGGCCCGCCGGACCCGCCGCCGTCCGTCTCGCCGCCGTCCGATCCGCCGCCGCCATCGGTCGCTCCGCCGTCTTCGTCGGCGTCCGGTCCGCCCACGTCGAGCGTCGGGTTGCCATCGGTGCCCGCGTCCCCGGTGGCGTCCCCGCCGCCGGTGCCCCCGTCGAGGGTGGTGTCCGGGTCGGTCGACGCGCCGGAGTCGGCGGCGTCGGTCCCGCACGCCGCGAGGGCGAGGAGGGCAGGGGCGGCAAGCCAGAGCAGGTGCGGGCGGGCCATGGTGGTCATCCTGAACGAAGCGGGTGTGCGTGCGGCGACACGGTGCGCCGTCGACCCATCGAGCATAGCAAGCTTCGTTCCGTCAGTCTTTGCACACCCCGCCCGCAGCGGGTCTGCGGCGTTCGCAGGTCCCCGCGGTCCTCTGCGGGCGGGCGGGGCGCCACCGGTACGCCGAGGTCAGCCCTCGAGGATGCGCCGCGCCTCGCGCTGCCCGGACTTCATCGCGCCATGCACCGTGCCGGGCCACGACCGCGACGTCGCCTCGCCGGCGAAGAGCACGCGGCCGCCGACCGGCTCGGCGAGTCGATCGTAGTCGCTGTACGCCCCACCGACGGGCACGAAGGACCACGCCCCGCGCGCCCACGGATCATCGCGCCAGTTCGTGACGCGCACCGCGGTGACCTCACCGAGCGCGCCGCGGGGCGCGAGGGACTCGCGGACGAGTTCCGCGGCGTCGGCCTCGGCGAGCCCCGCAACGTCGAGGGCCGAGTCCCCCGCTGCGAGGGACGCCAGCCACCGGGCGCCAGTCACCCCGCGCAGGTCGATGTGGTCGAGCCCGGGCTGTCCGCCTCGAGGCAGCGCGAGCACGTTGGCCACGGCGTCCCAGGGCAGCGCCGACCACTGCGTCAGCACCTTCTCGAACCCGCCGACTCCGAGCCGATCGATCGCGCCCCGGTGGCTGCTCGGCAGCGGCGGGTCGAACTCGACGCCCCTGGCGGCGAGGACGCCGAGCGGCAGGGTGACGACGACGGCGGCGGCGTCGAGCACGTCGCCGTCGAGGTGCACGCGAACGCCGTCGCCGTCGTAGGCGATGCGCGAGACCGGGGCCCCGAGCCGCACGTCGATGCCGGCGAGGAGCGGCTCGAACATCCGCCCGTACCCGTCGACCAGCGCCTCTGAGCCCGGCCACGACTCGTCGCGGTCCAGGGCGTCGAGCGACTGGGCGGTGGCGTCGCCGCTGTACGCGAGTGCGATCGACTGGTGCAGCAGGCCGGACGTCGCCGCCCGGTCCCCCGCGTCGACGTCGTCGGCGACGAAACGCGCGATGCCGTCGGCGACGGATGCGTCGGCGCCGAGCGCGCGGCGCAGCCGGGGCAGGGTGTCAATGAAGCGCTCGGCCTGCGTCCACAGCGTGTCCATCGCCGACCGCGTGAGCCGCGCGCCATCGCCGTCGATGCCGATGTAATCCTCGGGATCGATCGCCCACGTCGCGCCCGCCTGCTCGAGCCAGGGCCGTGCCGGGTGATCCCGGTGGCCGTGCATCCACTGGGCGCCGAGCTCGAGCGACACACCCTCGATGTCGACGGTGTGCACCCGCCCGCCGACGCGCCCACGCGCCTCGAGCACCACCACGTCGCGCCCGGCGTCGCGCAGCCGGCGAGCGCATGCCGCCCCCGCCGCCCCCGCCCCGATGACGAGGATCCGGCCGTCGGCCGCGACGTCGACCGGCGTCAACGACGACGTGCCGGCGCCGCATCCGGTGGCGAACGCTGCGCTGGCTGCTGCGAGCCGGCCGAGAAACTGTCGTCGGGTCCACATGCGTCGACACGCCGTGCAAGGGGGTGGGACCCCATGGTACCACGGTCGCGACCCGACGCCCCGCCGACGCATGGTCTCGACCGGCACCCCCGCACGCTCGCCTCGCATCGACCCCGCGTCGCCGTGGTTCGTGTCGGCGTTCGCGGACCTCGGCGTCATCGCGCTGCCGATGCTCTTCGCGCTCGTGGCGTGGCTCACGCTGCCCGACGACGGGTTCGGCAAGCCGCTGTGGGCGTACCTGCTCTTCGTCGTGTCGTTCGACGTCGCGCACGTCTGGTCGACGGGGTGGCTCACCTGGTTCGACGGCGAGGCGTTCGCGCGCCGCCGCCGCCTGCTGACCTGGGCACCACCGCTGGCGTTCGCCCTGTCGTTCGCCGTGCATCTCGCGTCGCCGGTGGTGTTCTGGACGGTGCTGGCGTGGGTCGCGATCACCCACTTCGCGAAGCAGCAGGTCGGGTTCATCGCGCTGTACCGCGCCCGGTGCGGCGAGCGGGATCCGGTCGATCGCCGCCTCGATCGGCTCGCGCTCTACACCGGCGCCTTCGGTCCGGTCGCCCTGTGGCACGCCGACCCTACCGAGGTCTTCGACTGGTTCGACGCCGGCGAGCAGTTCGTCGTGCGCCTGCCGCCGTCGATCGCCCCGTGGATCCACGGCGTGATGATCGCTGTGGCGGTGCTGTGGATCGGGCGTCAGGTGCAGCAGGCCCGATCCGGTCGACGGGTGAACCCGGCGGTCGTCGTCTGGATGATCGCTGCCTGGTTCACCTGGTGGATGGGCACGCGGGTGGCGTCCAACTTCTTCGTCGCGGCGGCCTTTCTGAACCTCTTTCACGGCATCCCGTACGTCGCCCTCGTGTGGCTTCGCTGCCGGGCGAACCCCGACGTGTGGACCCGCCGCGACGGGCTCGTCGGCCGGCTGTCTCGCCCGGGCGGGGCGCTGGTGTTCTACGGCGTGGTGCTCGGGCTCGCGCTCGTCGAAGAGCTGCTGTGGGACATCACCACCTGGCAGGACTACGCCGTTGTCGGGCTCTTCGCCGACCCGTCGGCTGTGCTCGCGGCGGCCTTCGTCGCGCTGCTCTCGCTGCCGCAGGTCGTGCACTACGGTCTCGACGCGGTGCTGTGGCGTCGTGCACCGGGCAACGCGGACCTCGCCCACCTCATGCGCTTCGGACGCGACCGCGGATAGGGCACCGCACGGCGTCGCTCGCACGGAGTTGGCCGGGGCGGTGCGCGCCTCGGGCGAGGGGGGGCTCCGCCTGCGGGGGATCCGACACACGGCGGTGGGATTTCGCCCACCCGTCGCGCGCCGTGCGTCGGCCGGCGCCTCGAGAACGTCGCCGTCATCGTGATCCGCGGTGCGGCGCACGGATGGCCCGGATCCTGCGATGCACTCCGGCACGCTGCAGCCGAACCCGCGCCCCCCGAGGTGTCATGGAACAGAACATTCGCAATCTCGTCGTCGGGTACGACTTCTCGCCCGCCGCTCGCCATGCCCTCGAAGCCGCCGCGTCCCTCGCGGACCGGCTCGGCGCGGGCCTCGTCGTTGCCACGTCCATCCACGGTGCGCTCGACGACCGCATCCTCTCGCAGCTCGAGGCGGACACTGCCGAGGGCCACGAGAAGCTCGAGAGCCGAGCCGTGCTCTACGAGCGCGTGCAGTCGCTCGTTCGCGAGTCCGTCGGCGCCCTCGACACGCGCGGCGTCGCCCTGCGGTTCGATGTCGGCGAGGCGCCGCCGGTCGACCACCTCACGCAGGCCGCGTCCAACGGCGAGGGCGACGTCATCTGCGTCGGCACGGTGGGCAACTACGAGCCGCCGCCCGGCCACCTCGTCGGTCTCGACGCCGAGCGTCTGGCCCGCCGCTCGGTGCTGCCGGTGCTCGTCGTGCATCCGCGCTCGCCCTTCCCCCCCGAGACGATCCTCGTGCCGGTGGACTTCAGCGACGCGTCCGAGCGGGCGTTCGGCCAGGCGCTCGACTTCGCGCGCCTGTACGGCTCGAAGCTCGTCGCGCTGCACGTCGTCGACATCGGCGCGTCGCGGGTGCAGTCGATCGTCGGCGCGTTTCGGCCGAAGGGCTACGCCGAGGCGGCCGTCGCGCTCGGCGGGGACGAGCTCGACGCGTTCATCGCGCGCTTCGAGCTCGGCGACGTCCGCATCGAGCGGCTCGTGGTCGAGGGGCGCCCGGCGACCGTGGTGGTCGACACGGCGCGGGACCGCGCGGCCGACCTCATCTGCATCGGCGCGGTCGGGCGCAACGCGTTCGTCGACAGCCTCGTCGGCGGCACGACCTCGCGGGTGCTCGCCCAGGCGCCGTGCTCGGTGATGGCGGTGAAGCCCGACGCGTACGCGCTGCGGTCCTGATACCGACATTCCGTGATCCGGTCCGCGCCCTGACTTGCCAGGCGAACACCTCGCGGCGTTGCTC
>Ga0070728_10000844_pt1 | contig 53267 bp, 49 predicted proteins | sample tdDd471_FD_66723 | JGI IMG/M metagenome (GOLD analysis project Ga0070728, IMG submission 66723) | Marine sediment microbial communities from the Atlantic coast under amendment with organic carbon and nitrate - tdDd47.1 | ecosystem: Environmental > Aquatic > Marine > Coastal > Sediment | place... | reverse complement strand
CGAGCCGGTCATCACGTCCGTAACGGTAGTCCGGGCCAAGTAACCTGGTCGGGTGTTGTAGTAACCGACACTGGCGAACGGGTAGGCGCTATTGTTTTGATAACCATAAGCCAACAGGCCAATCGACCGGCGCGACTCCCATTGATATGACGTCCGCCGCAGTTCGACTTCATCAGGCGACAGCACGATGTGCTCCCGCAGCCTGCCCATGAACGAGCCGTCATCGAGAGGAAAGCCGTAGTTGTCGCCGTCGATATCGGCCCTGATCAGCTCGCGGATGTATGTACCCTGACCTTCATAGAAGCGGTAACGGTCTGTCCGGTATGGTGAAGCAATAGTCGTAATTTCCTCGTGTCCGGAGAGCTCGTAGTCATACTGCCACTGGCCCGGTTCAACCGAAGGACCCGACGTTGTGCGTTTTTTCAGTCGCACCGGCTGCCAGTCAGTTCCCGGCACAGCACCACCATGGTCATATTCATAGTCGATAAAACCGCCGGTTGGCAGACGAACCTGAGTTAAAGCAAACAAGGGGCTGTGGTCGGTCGCGTTTGGCAGAATTATTCGCGTGCCATCGGCATCGAGGCTGTAAGACCAGTACAAACCTTCAGGCAGATTCACTCTGTCCAGCATTGCTCCGACAAACTCTTCGCTCCATTCGTATTCGATGCGACGCCGGTCTTGAGGGTGCGGCTGCCCCGGATTAGCCTGGTCCGCTACCCATGCGCTGACGATTGAATGCTTCCACCCGTAGAAATTGCGAAAGTTGTAGGGATCAAACGAGAAGTAAGGGTCGTAGGTGAACTGAACCGCACGACCGTCAGGGTTTCCCGCAGCGTCATAACCGACAATGCGGTAGAGAAGGTGGGATGCAGAAACACTGTTCCGGGTGACAAGCGATGGCACATACTCAAAGACCAGCGAATTGCCGTAAGCATCTTCAATTTTCGTTGGCACCAGTTCCAGCCAGCCACCATGACTGCCCAGCCCGGTATCGCCGGGCATCGCTCCGTAGATAAAGTCGAAGTAGTAGCGCGTGCCATCGGGAGAGGTGGCCAGATAACCGCCCCAACTAATACTGCCCCAACTCTCAGCAGCGTCCAGCGGGTCGATACACTCGACAATCCAGTTATCGGAAGTCAGCAGCCGCGCGGTTGCCGGAAACGCATCGCCTGTTGAAGCGGTATCCGGCTCCATCAGCACACGCGCGTCATCGCCCGGGATATGCAGCACCCATTGCGCCGCATACTTGGTGCCAATACCTTCGTTTTCCGGGACCAGATAAGGCGCACCGTCACATAAACCGCGTGCTGACGTGTCGCCAATCATCTCCTGCCAGTAGGCCAGCCAGGGGGCTTCCGGATATGCGGCAGTCAGATAAATAGGCGCTGTCGGAATCTGTATCCGGGGCAATCCCAACACCCAGTTCCCCATCTGTTGATATGAGAACGGGATACGGTTGTAGGAGCGGGATACTTCTAAATCCAGAGCGCCATTGCCGGGGATAAGCAGATCGGTGGTCTCCCACGACACTGCCTGGGTGCGCAGGTCTATGTGCTCTCCTTCAACACCACTGACCTCGTAGACTGTCAGTGTCGGGTCGTAGCGCGCGGGGGTAGGATTTTCGTCCAGCGTCGACGCACTAACGGCGGGATAGGCAGGCGTATCCAGAACATGCATGGAAGCTGTGTCGGCTTGTCCCTGGAATAAACCCGGCAACGCCAAGGCCGGGAGCGGAATGACCAGAGAGAAAACGACAAGAGAAAAAAAGACCAGAAAAGAAGCGATCGGGAACATCGCCAGCCACCGGCTGATTGGCTTAGCTGCCATGAACGAACACCCCGACAACCTCTGGAAAACGCAAACCCCAGCCGGCTTCCAGACAATCGGCGCTCAGATAGAACGTAACCCGCTGCTTCAAAGCGACGGCCGTAATAACCTGCGAAAGAATCAGGCTGTAACTGGGGTTACCGGCGTCCCGCAGCATAACGGTCGGCGTCGTTGATCCGGCGCAGCCTGCGGGGTCGGCAAAACTTTCGCCATCAACTGCATGGATAACAACGTTGTCGGTACCAAAGGGGTTTTGACCAACCGTGTATGCGCCCAGCAGCACGCCATTAGCCTCAGCTGAGGTAAAACCAAACGACAAAACCGCGATGCAAACTGCTTTCGACAAGTGTTTCATAACCGACTCCTGTTGAAGGTTGAGCAATAAGAATCGGCAATAGCGGGCGGCCCGTCCGCTGTACTTTCGCGGCAATGTATTCAGATATGACATACACTGCTTTTTCCACGCACAAGTAACGAAAAGTCCTTTGGAGAGCGAGTGAGTTCTGAATCTCACACCGGCAGCATCAAAGCTCACGACTACTTAGCAGCGGTTATCGCTGCTGCGCTCGCCTTCGTCGTTTTCTTTATTACCCGCAGTCAGTCTGCCGGCTGGCACGATTCAGCGGAGCTGGCGCTTAGTGCCTGGCAGCTGGGTGCCAGTCATGCGCCGGGTAGTCCGCTCCACAGCCTTATCGGCTACCTGTTTTCAATTGTCGCCGAACCGTATAAAGCGACCACCTTTCTCAGCATTCTGACCAGCAGTCTTGCCGCCGGTGTTGTCGCGCTGCTCGCCGGAAAGCTTGGCTGTAAAAGGCTTGCTGCCATTGGCGCCGGGGCGTTATTCGCCTTTGTGTTCCCGGTATGGCCGAACGCTGTACTTACCGAGCTGTACGCACTGAACGCCTTGTGTGTGGGATTGCTGCTGATGGCTTTGTGGCACTGGCAGCAACGGCAGGGTAGCGGTAGCCTCCTGTTGGGTCTGGCGGTGTATGGCCTTGCCCTCTCTGCCTACTTTGCCAACATCCTGTTGGTGCCGGCACTGGCCATCTTTGTATGGCGGGCATCACCGCAACCTCTCAAACCGCTGGCTTCCGCAATCGCCGGCACAACGATTGCCGTTGGCGTGATCGCCCTGGTCAATGTCTGGCTCGCGTCCCGGGTACCCGCAGTATCAGAAATTAATCCCGATTCACTGGTGAATACATTTCTGTATATGACGGGCGCCAACCACAACCCGCTGGCAGTTGATGGCGTATCGTTCATGTTGACGCGTACCGTTGAACACGCACTCAGCTTCAGTGCCAACTTCCTGTTCATCGGTATTGCTGCAGGCATTTTTGGCATCGTTGCACTGTGGAAAACAGAACGTGTTTATACAGAGCTGCTGCTGCTCGTGTTCCTGACCTACATGGGCTATTACACGCTGTTCGGCCCAGGTGACTACGCCTACATGGTGGCCCCGGCCTGCCTTGTCTTTGCGGTCTTCTGCGGCGCGGGTTTTCAGACTTTCGGGGACAGGCTAAACAACCCGAAACTCAAGCCTGTAGCGGCTTCCGGCGCGTTGGTAATCGCCGCGGCACTGGTGCTTTTGCAGCTACCGGAACGCCTTGCTGCCGCCGCAGATCAAACGCCTGAGCGGTACGTTGAAAACACTTTCGCGAGCATGCCTGATGATGCGTTGCTGCTGGTTCGATGGCAGCAATTTACAACGCTGCGTTACTACCAGGAAGTTCATGAGCAAAGACCGGATGTGAAAGTGTCGCTGTCAGTTCTCACACCCCGCACGTACAACTGGGGGCAGAGCGACAACTACATCGACGACGTGACCCAACAACTGTGCAATGGAAAGCAGGTGCTAACCGACAAGCAGCCTAATGAACTACCCGGAAGCTTCAAGCTGGTACCGACAGATATAGAAGGCATCAAGAGCATCGCCGGCCAGTGGCAACAGGTGGTGTTCGCAAATCCTTCGGAAGAAAACTGCAGCTAGAAAACCGACTGCATTACTAAACAGCCGGACTAAGGCAATGGGAAGTGGCAGGCCACGCTGCTATCACCGGCTTCACTCATTTCCGGTTTTTCCTGACGACATTTCGCGGTGGCGTAAGTACAGCGGGTATTGAACGCACAGCCTTCCGGGGGATTGCTCGGTGAGGGCAGATCGCCCGTCAATAAAGGCCTGGAGCTGTTTCGCTGTATCTCCGGATCCGGTACCGGAACGGCATCAATCAGTGCTTTCGTGTACGGGTGCCGGGGATGTTCGTATACCGAGTCACGGTCCGTCAGTTCGACAATTTTGCCGAGATACATCACAGCAACCCGATGGCTCATCTGACGAACCACCGCCAGGTCATGTGCAATAAAGACAAGCGAAAGTCCAAGCTCACGTTGCAGCTCTATAAGCAGATTGACGATACGTGCCTGCACTGACACATCGAGGGCACTGACAGGTTCGTCACAAATCATTAATTTCGGTTCGAACATCAGTGCACGCGCAATACCGATACGCTGACATTGTCCGCCGGAAAACTCATGCGGATAGCGATTCATGTGTAGCGCTTCAAGGCCGACCTTTTTCAGCATCGTCTGCGCCCGTGTATTCATTTCTTCTTTACCAAGAGAAGGGCTGAACGTCTTCAGTGGTTCGGTCAGAATTTCTGCGACGGTCATTCGTGGATTCAGGGACGCAAGCGGATCCTGAAAAACCACCTGCATATCTTTACGGTACGGCTTGAGTTCATGTTCGGACAGACTCCCGATTTCATTGCCCATTAGAACGACGCTGCCGGCCGACGGATCCAGCAACCTGAGCACGGCTCTGGCCATCGTCGACTTGCCACAGCCGGACTCACCCACCACACCCAGTGTCTCGCCCGGTGCCAGCTTGAAATCGGCGCCACGCAAGGCTTTTAGCGGTTTCGGGGCAGCCAGCCAGCTATCACCTGCTACCTTGTATTCCACTTCCAGCCCGCTTACCTCGAGGCGTGCCATAGCTGCTTCAGGCGCCGGCAAATCGGTACCGGGATCATCAACGCGGGGCACAGCTTTCAACAATGCGCGGGTGTACTCATGCTGTGGTTCATAGAACACCTGAGCAGCGTCGCCATACTCGACGCATTCGCCGGACTGCATCACCAGCACTCTGTCGCAGTTGCCTGCCACTACACCCATATCGTGCGTGATTAGCAGAACAGATGTTTGAAACTCCGTTTGCAGTTCACGAATGAGCTGCAGAATTTGTGCCTGCACCGTAACGTCTAATGCCGTAGTCGGTTCATCGGCGATCAGTAGTTCGGGTTCGCATAACAGAGCGGTTGCGATCATCACACGCTGACGCATACCGCCGGACAGTTCATGCGGGTACTGATCAAGACGTTTACGCGCCTCCGGTATTTTTACCGCATCGAGCATTGCCACACATTTGTCGCGAGCCGCTGTGCCGGACAAACCCAGATGGGTTTTTAACACCAACGACATCTGATCGCCGATAGTGAGATGCGGGTTCAGTGCGGTCATCGGATCCTGAAAGATCATCGCAATACGTTTGCCGCGAATCTCATTAAGCTGTTTCAGCGGCAAGCCGACGAGCTCGGTTTCGCCGAACACCGCGCTGCCGGACAACGCGGCTGTGTCGGGTAAAAGCCCCATCAGAGCGAGCACAGACTGGGTCTTACCGGAACCCGACTCGCCAACAATACCAAGCGTTTCAGCCCGGTTGATGCTGAAATTCAGCCCCTTCACAGCGTCAAACCGGCCGGCCTCTGACGGGTAGGCAACCCGCAGGTCAGCGACGGTCAGCAGGACGTCCGACCCAACTTTTGCCGCCGGGCTGCTCATGAGCGACCCCCGCCGTTTTGCGAACGGTCTTTCGGGTCTAGGGCATCACGCAAACCGTCACCGACAAAGTTGAAACAGAACAAGGTGAGGGCGAGAAACGTTGCGGGAAAGATCAGCGTCCACGGTGCACTTTCCATCAACGCCGAACCATCATTTACCAGCGCGCCCCAGGATGTCATCGGTTCCTGCACGCCCAAACCCAGGAAACTTAGAAAGGACTCAACCAGAATTACCTGCGGGATGGTGAGCGTGACATACACAATGACGACACCAAGCAGGTTGGGAACAATATGGCGGCGGATAATAGCGAACGATGAAACACCTCCGGCTCTGGCGGCTTCAACAAACTCTCTGTTTTTCAAACTCAGAGTCTGGCCACGAACGATGCGGGCCATGTCGAGCCAGTTGACCGCGCCGATCGCGATAAAGATCAGAAAGATGTTTCTGCCGAAAAATACCATCAGCAGGATGACGAAGAACATGAACGGCATGGCGTACAGCACGTCGACAAAACGCATCATGATCTGGTCGGTACGCCCGCCCGCGTAACCCGCCACAGCACCCCACATCACGCCGATCAGCAGGCTCACCAAAGTGGCTGAAAGCCCTACCAGCAAAGAGATCCGGCCGCCATAGAGGGTGCGGGCGAAGATGTCCCGGCCCACATCATCGGTGCCGAAATAATGGGCGGTGGACCACGATGGTGCAGTGGCAATGTTGTCCCAGTCGGTTGCGTCGATTTCCCATGGCGAAAGTAGCGGTGCGATAAGAATTAGCAAAACGACAAAACTCATGATCGCTGCCGCAATCATCGCCGCACGATTGCGCAGCAGGCTCGCCATCGCATCCTGCATTAGTGAGCGACCCTGTGTGTTCGCGACACTCACAACTTTACTCGGGGGTCGAGCCAGCGATACGCGATGTCGACAAGAAAGTTAAACAGGATGATCAGTACGCCGTAGAACACGACGACGCCCATCACCAGAGTGTAGTCGCGATTCAATGCACCTTGTACGAAGAAGCGCCCGAGACCCGGTACAGAGAATATCTGTTCGATAACAACGGAACCGGTAATCACCGCTGCGGTCGCGGGCCCGAGATAGGAAACGATCGGTAGCAAGGCAGGTTTCAATGCATGCCGCACGATGATGTCGAACTGCGACAAACCCTGAGCCTTTGCCGTCCGCACAAAATCGGATCGCAGAACCTCAATCATGCTGCTGCGGGTCAGGCGGGCGATGTAGGCGATCTGGGGCAGCGCGAGGGCGAACACGGGGAGAATATAACTCGCCGGACTATCCAGCCCGCCGGCCGGCAACCAGCCCAGATGCACCGAAAACAATAGGATACAGAGGGGCGCCAGCACAAAATTTGGTATCGAAATGCCCGTCATGGCTGCGGTCATCACGGCGTAGTCGGCGCGGCTGTTCTGGCGCAGAGCGGCGAAGGTGCCGATAAGAAAGCCGGCCATAACCGCCACCAGCATCGCCCAGGCACCAAGGGTTAACGACACAGGAAACCCTGTCGCGATTAATTCCGTAACGGTGAAGTCTTTGTAGACGAATGACGGTCCGAAATCACCGTGCAACAGATTCCACAGGTAACGGCCGAACTGCTGGTACAGAGGCTCGTCTAAATGGTAGGTAGCGTTTAAGCGCTCTTCGATTTCGGGGGGCAGTTTCTTTTCCGAATCGAAAGGTCCGCCGGGCGCGAGCCGGATTAGTGCAAACGCACAAGCAATAAGAATGAGTAGCGTGGGTATCGCGCTTAGAAAACGTTGAACGGCAAACCGGAGCATCGCTCTATTTTATCGTTCTGGTTTAAGGATGTCCGGGGACGATGTCCTTTGCAGCAGGGTTTTCTTTGGCCGCTTCCTGTTGCTGACGTTCGAGTTCGATGAGTTCAGCTGGTTTGGGTTCGGCGCTGTAACGGCCGTATGGATCAGCGTACTTGTAGTAAGTCGCGAGCCCCGTGAACAACAGACACAGCCCGGTAATGAAAAACACCGGTGCCAAATTGGTTTTAGGAGTTGCTGCTGCTTCTGTACTCATTGCGCCTGCCATGTCGATAACCGGGGTCAGTATAGCGGTAGATGCTATAGAATGCCTTTATTTATAGGATGTTACGGCGCCGTACTGCCGCCAGTGACCCCAGCGCGGTTAGCAGAGCAAACCTCATTCTCTTCCTGGTTTCATGTAAACAGGCGTCAAACGCTCTCGAGCCACAGGTCTTTGGTGTAAACATGGTCCATGATGTTCGGTACAAAGCCTTGCACGTACGGCTTGATCAGATGCTTGCTTACGTAGAAGTAGATGGGCACAAATGGCATGTCCTGAAGAATCAAACGCTCGGCCGCCTGCATCAGTTCCGCACGTTGTTCCAGATCGGTTTCGCCGCGCGCTTGTTTCAGAAGCGCGTCGACTTCAGGATTGGAGTAACCGGAGTCGTTCTGACCGTTACCTGTTTCCATCAACTGCAGAAAGGTATACGCGTCGTTGTAATCGCCTATCCAGCCCGAGCGAAAAATTTGGGTGTCGATTTTGTCGAAACGAGTTTGCAGAAAGACTTTCCACTCCTGATTTCGCAAGGTGGTGTTCACACCCAGCGTTTCCTTCCACATCGATCCAATCGCGATAGCGAGCTGTTTGTGGTTCTGCTGGGTGTTGTAGAGGATCTCCACCGTTAACGGATTGTCCTTGCCGAAACCGGCTTCGGCGAACAGGCGTTTTGCCTCGGCGTTGCGCTCTTCCTGAGTCCAGTCTGCCCACTCCGGCAGCTGCTGTTCGTAACCCAGAACCGGCGGCACCCAACTGTACGCCGGCACTTCACCGGAGCGCGTCAGCTTTTGGGTGATGATGTCGCGGTCGACAGCTAAAGCCAAAGCACGCCTTAGCTTCGGCTGATCCTTAAAGGGCACTTGAAGGACGTTGAAACCGTAGTAATAGGCACCCAGATACGGCGCCACATGGTACTCGTCGGGCACATTTTCCAGTATCCAGCCGATCTGGCGGTATGGGGCCTCCTGAGTCATATCGAGCTCACCGGCACGGTAGCGTTTCACGACCGTATCGGGATTCTCGATTGCGTGATATTCGACGCCGTCGATCCGGGTGTTGGCGTTGTCCCAATACTGTTCGTTTCGTTCGAGCGCAACGTGTGACTGCACAACCCAGTCTTTGATTTTGTACGCGCCATTGGTAATTGCATTACCCGGTCGCGTGAACTGATCACCGTGTTCTTCGACACTGTCGCGATACACCGGGTATGCCATCGAGTGATTCAGCACAGAAAGAAAATAAGGTGTGGGCGCTTCCAGAACGATCTGCAGAACGTCAGAGGAGAGAGCGGTAACGCCGAGTGTGTCGGGTTCAAGTTCACCGTTAGAAATTTTTTCGGCGTTACGTATTGGATACAACATGCCCGCCATGCGCGACAGAGTCGCCGGATTAACTGCTCGTCGGAAACTGTAAACAAAGTCTTCCGCTGTTAACGAGTCGCTATTGCTCCAGCGGGCATCTTTGCGAAGCTTAAATGTGTAGGTGATCCCGTCTTCGGCCAGTATCCAGGACTCCGCCACACCCGGGATCACATCGCCATTTGGCGCTTCAATCGTGAGTCCCTCGTAGAGGTCCCGCAGGATGTTGCCGGCGGGCACGCCCTCAGCCTTGTGGGGGTCCAGAGTCTGGGGTTCGGCACCGTTGGATTTACGCAGGATATTCTCCTGAGTGCTACGTTTAACAACGGTTTCAGCGAATTGCTGCGGCGCGGAATCAGTGCAGCCGGATAACAGTAACAGCGCCAGAATAACGGCTGCCAGAGGTGCAGAAAAGCGAGCTAACGGGGTGAATGTCCGGCCCGTCATCAGGCCGATTTCAGACTCTGTTTTTTCAGGTTCTGTTTCTTCAGATAAACCAGCAACATCGAAACCGCCGCCGGTGTCATGCCGGGGATGCGGGACGCCTGACCCAAGGTGGCCGGACGCACGTCGTCGAGTTTCTGACGCACTTCATTGGAAAGACCCTGGACCAGCGAGTAATCGATGTTCTCGGGCAATGCCATTGACTCGTGTTTTTTGCTGCGCGCAATCTCATCTTCCTGACGTTGCAGGTAACCATGATAGCGAGCGGCGATATCTACCTGTGCCTCGATCTGCTCAGCCTGCTCATCGCACTCTACGCGTTCACGTTCACCGACCATCGAAAGAGCGACAACATTTTCATACCGCAGTTCGGGGCGACGCAGCAGATCAATAGCGTGATGTTCCCGCGACGGTTTCTTCTCGAACAGGGCGACATCGTCATCAGAAAGTTTGTGCGGATGCACCACAATGCCGCGAAGGCGCTGCTGTTCTTTTTCGATCTGTTCGTACTTGTGTTCGAACGCCGCAATACGCTCATCACAAACCAGACCCATTTCGCGACCCACCGGTGTCAGACGGGCATCGGCGTTGTCTTCGCGCAGCAGCAAACGGTACTCGGCACGGCTGGTGAACATGCGATAGGGCTCCTGAGTGCCCCGTGTTACAAGGTCATCGACCAAAACACCGATGTACGCTTCATCTCTGGCAGGGGTCCAGCCGGCGTCATTTCTGGCGCTGCGCACGGCGTTGATTCCGGCCAGCAGGCCCTGCGCGCCGGCCTCTTCATAACCGGTGGTGCCGTTAATCTGTCCGGCGAAAAAGAGGCCTTCGACCGCCTTCGTCTCCAACGTCGGTTTCAGATCGCGCGGGTCGAAGTAGTCGTACTCGATCGCGTAACCCGGACGGGTAATGCGCGCGTTTTCCAAACCGGGAATCGTAGCGATGAAATCTTTCTGCACATCAAACGGCAGGCTGGTGGAAATACCGTTCGGGTACAACTCGTGAGTATTCAGACCTTCCGGTTCGAGAAAAATCTGGTGTGCATCGCGTTCGGCAAAACGAACTATCTTGTCTTCAATTGACGGACAGTAACGCGGACCTACCCCGTCAATTGCTCCGGTGTACATCGGTGAGCGATCCAGACCGCTACGAATAATGTCGTGGGTCTGCTCGCTGGTGTAAGTGATGTGACAGGAGATCTGGTCTGGGTGATCGCTGCGTTTACCGAGAAACGAGAACACCGGCATCGGCGTATCACCGGGCTGTTCCTGCAGTACCGAGTAATCAACTGTGCGACCATCGATACGTGGCGGAGTGCCCGTTTTCAGGCGCCCGACGCGTAGATCCAGAGCCCGGAGTTTCTCGGCAAGCCCAATGCTGGCGGGGTCTCCCGCTCTGCCGCCGCTGGACTGCGACTCGCCTACGTGGATGCGTCCGGCAAGGAAGGTACCCACTGTAAGTACTACTGCCGGCGCCCGGAACGTGAGACCCAGCTGGGTGATAACACCCGCAATACGTCCGTCTTCGATAAGCAGATCATCGACGCCCTGCTGAAACATGGTCAGATTCTGTTCGGCTTCAAGGAGCCCGCGAACAGCCTGACGATAGAGCGCGCGATCAGCCTGGGCACGCGTCGCCCGCACAGCCGGACCTTTACTCGCGTTCAGAGTTCTAAAGTGAATGCCGGCTTTATCAATCGCCCGGCCCATGATGCCGCCGAGTGCATCGATCTCTTTAGTGAGATGACCTTTGCCGATTCCACCGATAGCCGGGTTGCAACTCATCTGCCCGACAGTTTCAAGATTCTGAGTCAGCAACAACGCGCGTGCGCCCATGCGTGCCGCAGCCGCAGCGGCTTCGGTACCGGCATGGCCACCACCAACGACGATGACATCGAAGGCTTCGGCAGCAGATTGTTTGGCGCTGTGTGACATCGTATTTAACTGACAGGCAAAAGGAACAAAACCACGGATACGCGGGTGGCAGTGAACGGGGCGGAGATTTTACCGCAAATAGAACGTGTTTAAAGCTTTTTCGGGCTCTTATAGGCCCACATTATCTTTGATTTTCAAGCTCTTAAGGAGGGTAGGCAGACGTTCGTCCAGTAATAGCTCACCCGAGTCCAGCCCTTGCTGCAGGCGCTCCGGAGAGTATTCTTTCTCTTTGTAGTGGGCCATCAGGTTGCCCTTCTTGTACTCCTCGTACAGGCCTTTCCAGGTCGCGCCGGCGGTATCACCAAGCTTCTCGTTGCGCTCGTAGGCCTGACCGCCCTTTACAATCTTGTTCTCAAATTGCTTATAGCTGCGCAGCGGAAAATGCTGAATCTCAATCGCGTCGGTGACTTCCTCATAGACCGGAAAGCCCCACACACCGTGGTTTCCCTGCACAACTTCCACATGAGGAATCGCACGGTGCGCCACTTTCGGCGGTAACGGTTTGCCTTTGGCATTGTACGACTGCTTTTCTTTGTAAATCATTTTCGACGCGAACGCGTCGGCCGAACCCTCAACGGGCACGAAGTCGCGACGCTCGGCCGAAACGGCACAGATCTCAGGCGGCAGAACTTTCAGCTCATCCTTCAGATTGTCTTTGCTCATCGGCCACCAGAATTCATCGGCGTCGTTGTTGATTACCCAGGTCGCATCAAAGTCGTTAGCAGCCATGCGCGCCATCCGTGTTACCCACGCCGTCTGGTTGTAATCGTCATCGCCTTCGTAGATGTAATGGAGCAGACCTTTGGCTTGGTATTCCTTGAGAATGTCAGGAGTAGAGTCGACCGATTTATTGTCGGTAGCGATGATGAAATCGACACCCATAGCCAGATGAAACTCGATATTGGCGCGCAGGATGTCCTGCTCATCACGCACGAGCAGGGTCATGACCAGCTTGAAAGGTTTCTGCTTTTTAGGGAGCGCCCGGCGAACAAGGCGTTTGAGTCGGCTTAACAACGAAGACTTTCCTTTAATTCCCGCTAAAAAAAGCGGGTTGTCTGAGACCCAAGCATAGCGGGCATTTCAGCCCGGACACGGGGTATTTCACTTAATCTGTAAACGCACGGTATGCGATACCGGTCACGCTCGCAAGCGCCTTATTTTGCGAGGATATTGGGTGACTATGCCCAAGCTAAAGGACATCGAAGTAACGCCGCCAAAGGCGCCGAGCCAAGCCGCCCGGTGGCTGAAGCCGCTAACCCTGCCGGCGCTCTATCTCGGCTGGGGTTTGCTGGCGTGGGTGGCGACCATGCTCGGTCTAATCTCAGTTTCGTTCGTCAGCGCTGCAGTACTGATCGTGGGCTCGGTTGTAACCAACGCCTACTTCATCGGGCTCAGTCACAGTAACGATGAAAACGACTTCGGCGAAGAGGCCATGCCCGGAGTACAGAGCGCACTGGCAATGGTGTGGATCGCTATTTTCTGTCACGTCACATTCAGCACACGCGAAATCGCGGTTGGTATGTACGCCACGATCCTGATGTTCTCTTTGTTCAGGCTCGACCGTGCCAAGTACTACAAACTACTGTTGTTTGCAGCCATTACGTACGTTGCCGCCGTTGGTGTGCGCGGCCTGTTCAACGTCGATGCAGTTGACTGGGTGAACGAGACACCGGCGTTTCTCGCGCTAATTACCCTACTGGTGGCCTGCCATATCTTCCATATGCAGTTTGAAGAGCAACGCTCGTACTACGTTTATCGCAACTACGAGCTGCAGGTGATTCTGCAGCGGCTGACCCGCATTGCCAAACGCGACCATCTGACCCGCACCTACAACCGGCGCTACATCATGGAAGCGCTGGCCCGCGAGAAGTCACGCGCCGACCGCGTCGGTGATGCGTTCTCCGTTTGTATCCTCGACCTTGACCACTTCAAGCGGCTGAACGACGAATTCGGACACGTCGTGGGCGACAAAGTTTTGATGAGCTTCGCGAAGCGAATCAAAGCCGAGTTGCGCGGCATGGATACGCTGAACGCGTCCCGGTTTGAGCGGTCTTTCGGGCGCTTCGGCGGCGAGGAGTTTATCGCTGTGCTGCCCAATACCGGGGTGGAAGGCGCGGTGCGTTGCGCAGAACGACTGTGCAAATCCATCGGTTCGCGGCCGTTCATGAGCAAGTATGCAGTTACGGTATCGGTGGGCGTCGCCACTTATGTGGAAGGCGAAACAGTGCCGGAGCTGTTGAGCAGGGCGGACGCGGCCTTGTATGAAGCCAAGGAAGAAGGGCGGAACCAGGTGCGACTGGCCGAATTACCGGACGAGGAAGAGAAAGACCCGACCGTTCCAGATCTGCCGGCAATCAATCAGTAATCTCTATTTACCGATACAGAAGTTCGAGAAGATCTCGCCCAGCAAGTCGTCGCTAGAGAACTCGCCGGTAATGTTTGCGAGAGCATTCTGAGCCTGCAGGAGGTCATCGGCCATTAGCTCGCCGGAACCTGCTTCCAACTGTGACACACCCTGTTCGAAAGCTTCATTGGCAATATTAATTTGAGCCAGATGACGACGCCTTGCTGTAATGCTTCCCGCCTCATCCTGCACATAACCCACAGCGTTTTTTATCGCGTCGCGTAGTTCGGTAACACCTTCGCCACTGGTTGCCGAAATGTTCACCGAGCCGTCTTCAGCAACACCAGGCAAAGCCCCGCTGAGATCAGATTTGTTTCGAACAATGATGTGCTGAAGGCCGTCCGGCAGGTCGGCCAACAGCTCTCCGGTCACGTCATTTTCGGTGCTGTCGAGAATCAGCAGTGCCAGGTCAGCAGCATCCAGCTGGCCCCGGGTGCGGCGCACACCTTCCAGCTCGACAACGTCGTCAGTCGCCCTGAGGCCCGCGGTATCTATGACATGCAGCGGAATGCCGTCCAGATCTATATGCTCGCGGACCAGATCCCGGGTAGTGCCCGGAATGTCGGTAACAATGGCTGCGTCGTAGCCCGCCAGACGATTCAGCAAGCTCGACTTGCCCGCATTGGGCCGGCCGGCCAGCACCACGGAAATCCCATCACGAAGCAGGCAACCCTGCCGGACGGAACGGTTCAGGTCGGCAAAGTTTTCACGCACTGTTTGCACGCGGGCGAGCAGTGCATCGTCTGTCAGGAAGTCGATATCTTCGTCAGGAAAATCGATCGCAGCTTCGACATGAACACGCAGCTCTGTTAGCCGGTCGTTCAGAGATAAGACAGCTTCGGAAAACGCACCTTGCAGCGACCGGTGAGCCGCGCGTGCGGCGGTTTGGGAACCGCTGTCGATCAGGTCGACAATCGCTTCGGCCTGAGTGAGATCAAGCTTGTCGTTCAGGAAAGCACGTTTGGAAAATTCGCCCGGCTCGGCCTGACGGACACCCAGCGACTGAATGCGCTCAAGCAGCATATCGAGGACCACCGGTCCGCCGTGGCCCTGCAGCTCCAGTACGTCCTCGCCGGTGAAGGAATTCGGCCCCGGAAACCACAGCGCCAGTCCGCTATCCAGCGTGTTACCGGACTCATCCAGAAAGGTGGAAAACGTTGCGTAGCGGGGCTTTGGGACCGAACCAAGCAGACTTTCGGCGACGGCAGCAGCTTGCGGCCCGGACACCCTGACAATGCCGACACCACCCCGACCCGCCGGAGTCGCGCGGGCAACAATGGTGTCTGATTGCAGATTCGCTGCCATAGATATGCCGCTGGTTTAGGTTGCTCTGCTAAGCGAGCCGGCAACAATCAAACAACTCACACCGGTAGCTCCTAACAAGCTGCTGGCGGAGCGACTAAGCGTCGTCGGCGCCCAACGCTTTGTTGATCTTCCACTGCTGCAGAACAGACAACACCGAGTTGGTCAGCCAATACAGTACGAGACCTGCCGGGAAGAACGCAAAGAACACGGTGAAAACGACAGGCAGAATGCTCATCACTTTCGCCTGAACCGGATCAGGCGGTGCCGGGTTCAGCTTCTGCTGCACGAACATAGCACCACCCATCAGAAGCGGCAGAACAAAGTACGGGTCACGCGAAGACAGGTCGGTAATCCACAGCATGAAAGGCGCCTGACGCATTTCGACGCTTTCCAGCAACACCCAGTAGAACGCGATGAAGAAGGGAATCTGCACCAGCATTGGCAGACAACCGGCAGCCGGGTTCACCTTCTCGCGCTTGTACAGATCCATCAGCGCGGCGCTCATAGCCTGACGATCGTCTTTATAGCGCTCCTGCAAGGCTTTGAGGCGAGGCTGCAACTTCCGCATTTTCGCCATCGAACGGCCGCTGGTCTCGGTCAGTTTGTAGAAGGCCAGCTTGATGAGGAAGGTGACAATGATGATCGTCCAGCCCCAGTTGCCTACAAATTTATGCACCTGCTGCAGCAACCAGAACAACGGCTGCGCCAACAGGGCAAGAATGCCGTAGTCCACCGTCAGAGACAGACCGTCGGACACTTCATCCAGCTGACCTTGCAGTTTAGGACCGACAAACAGGTTAGAGGTGAACTCTTCGGTAGCACCAGGCGCCACAGTCACAATGGGGCTGGATGAGGTGACGGTGTAGTTACGGCCGTCAAACACGCCACTGTATGCGACCGGTTCATCGCCCTGCGGAACGGCTGCTGACAGGAAGTGATGCTGAATAGCAGCAATCCAGCCATTGGTGTAGTTACCATTTAGAGGCTCTTCCTCAAGATCTTCAACGTCGAGCTTCTCGTAGCTGTCGCCGTCGAAAACCACCGGGCCGTCGAACGAGTAGGAATCAACGTTAAACATCGAGCGTTCCTGCGGAACATAGAAACGCTGGATCTGCAGATACGGGAACACCGGGTAAGGAGCGTCACTGTTGTTGGTAACTTTCTGCGACAGTTCGATGCCGTAGAAGCCGCGCTTAAACGTGTAGGTTTTTTCTACGCGGATGCCATCCTGTTCCCAGATGAGCGGAATGACGAGCTCGTCGTCACCATCGGCAAGAACAAACTCATCGGCACGGGCAACAAAATCGGCAAGGTGGGTTGCTTCAGCAGCAGCCGGCTGAGCAGCAGAACGCAAACCGGAACGCAGGTGATAATGCTCGCCGTTGTCGGAGTTCAAAATTCGAACGGGGACGTCCGGGTTGTCTTTATTCAGCGGGTAAGCGGTCAGATCGGCGCGCACAAGGGTGGCACCTTTAGAGCTGATGTCGATGTCCAGCACGTCGGTTTTGACGTTAACGACATTCGATGTCAGCGCGGGCGTCGCTGCAGAATCGGGAGTGCTTTGGGTGGCCGCTGGTGGCAAGTCGCCGCCTGCGGCGGTGTCGGCGGGAGCGGCTACAGCCGGTAAATCAGCAACAGCCTGAGCCTCGGCATCAACAGGAATCTCGGTGACGGGTTCCGGCGCGTAGTCTTGCTGCCAGACCATGTAAGACACATATAAAAGGCTGGCAAATAATGCCCAGAGGATGACTCTAATATTATCCATAGCCTGCTATAACCGCCCTGAAATCTCTGTTCGTTATTGTGTGTAGTTAGTCTGGCAGCGCCGACCGCGAAATTCGCTGCCAGTGATTGTCCAGACTCTTATTTAAAGTTTCATTGTCTGCCGACGCAGCCCGGGAGTTGGCCATTACGACCAGATCGACAACAGGCAAGGTGGCAGCATGCTTTCTGAAACTTTCCCGGACCAACCGCTTCAGACGATTCCGGGAGGTGGCTAATGCTATGCGCTTTTTAGCTATAGCAAAACCCAGGCGAGCTGAATCGCCGGCCCGGGTGCTATATAAAATGACAAAATATTTATCGGCCGATTTCTCTGCGGCGGAAAATACGCCACCGAAATCTTTTGCACTCAGCAGTCGTTGACTGCGGCGAAACCGTTGGTTGTTAGTTGCCACGGTCAGGCCGAAAGGATACGGAAACTGATTATCCGGAGAAGCGGTGATTAGCCGGCAAAATGAGCCAGTCGCAATGAGCCGGTCTTAATGAGACAGGCGGGCACGCTGTTTAGCGCGACGACGCTTGAGGACAAGACGACCGCCTTTGGTAGCCATACGGGCACGGAAACCGTGCGTACGTTTCCGCTTCAGGACACTAGGTTGATATGTTCTTTTCATGACGCTTTAAAACCTCGCGGAAACAATAGGATACACCCGCAAAAAAGAGCGGGAAGGTTACGCAGGCGGGCAGGGCTTGTCAACACCCGAAAGCCAGTAATTTTAAGGTTTTTACCTGTGGATAACTTTTTCACAGAGGTATAGACTCCCAAGGCTCCGACATTGGTCGCTAACGGGGACTGACCGCGCCAATTTCGGGATATTGCTCCGGAAACACACCCCGGAAACACACAGTAAATAACAAGAAATCGGGCGCAACAGACCGTGTTTGCGCGACCGGGGACCACAGAATTGTCGCTACAAGCAGAAAACTCAGTTTGGGATCAGTGTCTTAAAGACCTGCAGGCCGGCTTGAGTGAACAGCAGTTTAATACCTGGATCCGCCCCTTGCAGGCTGTCTCAGAAGACAACCAGCTGCGACTTCTGGCGCCGAACCGCTTCGGGATCGACTGGATACGCGCCAATTGCCTCGATCAGATCCGCGGCTCTGTCAGCCGGGTGGCGCCGGAAATGTCTGTCAGTCTCGAGATCGGGCAGCAACAGTCGCAGCAAACAGCGGCGCCCGACAACAGCGGCCACGTCGTTCCACCCACCCAGAGCTCCAGCAATTTGGTCAGCGGGCGACTGCAAGCCGACTACACTTTCTCGCAGTTCGTTGAAGGCAAGAGTAATCAGCTGGCCCGCGCTGCTGCCTTTCAGGTAGCGCAAAACCCCGGACTTGCCTACAACCCGCTGTTCATCGTCGGCGGTACCGGCCTGGGTAAAACGCACCTTATGCACAGTGTCGGGAACATGATTAAGGAACGGGATCCGTCGGCGAAAGTTGCCTACGTGCACTCTGAATTGTTTGTCAGCGACATGGTTACAGCGTTGCGGCACAACAAGATCGATGAGTTCAAAAATGCCTACCGTAGTCTTGATGCATTGCTGATCGACGACATTCAGTTTTTCGCAGGAAAAGACCGCTCTCAGGAAGAATTCTTTCATACTTTCAACACCTTGCTGGATGGCCAAAAGCAGGTCGTACTCACCAGCGATCGCTATCCGAAGGAAGTAAGCGGCCTCGAGGATCGTCTGAAATCCCGGTTTGGCTGGGGGCTCACGGTGGCAATCGATCCGCCTGAACTGGAGACCAGTGTGGCGATTCTGATGTCCAAAGCGGAGTCGGAAAATGCCAGTCTGCCGGAGGATGTTGCCTTCTTCATCGCCCGGCAATTCCGTTCGAACATTCGTGAGCTGGAAGGCGCGCTGCGCAGGGTTGTGGCGAACTCGTCTTTTACCGGCGAGCCGATTACGATGGAATTTGCCAAACAGGCATTGCACGACTTGTTGGTTGTTCAGGACCGTCTGGTTACTATCGACGCAATTCAGAAAACGGTGACTGATTACTTTAAGATCAGAATTGCTGATCTTCTCGGACCAAGTCGCCGGCGCTCAATTGCGCGGCCACGTCAGATTGCGATGAGCCTGGCAAAAGAGTTAACAAACCACAGCCTTCCGGAAATCGGGGAGGCTTTCGGCGGCAGAGATCACACAACTGTGATCCATGCCTGCAAGAAGATTGAAGAGCTGCGTGAAACAGATGTTCGCGTAGCCGAGGATTACAAAAACCTGCAACGGTCGTTAACGACGTAGTACATATATATGAGTTGTTAATGAGTTGTTGGTTTGTACGGGGATGAATTTTTAATAACTTGTGGATAAAAAACCGGGCGTATTCGGTACACAAGTTATCCACAGGTCTGACAGGTGTTATAAGGTGTCAGCCCAACAGCCCAGGTTAATCATAAAATATTGATTAATAAGTAATTTATTGCGTTATCCACAGGCTAGCATACCCCTTAATTACTACTACTATTTTTTTTATATAGAACATTTATATATAGAGAGTCAGGAACCGGAATGAAACTCATCGCATCCAGAGAAGAACTGCTCAAACCTCTTCAGGCCGTCATCGGTGTTGTGGAACGTAAACAGACGATGCCAGTGTTATCGAATGTTTTGTTGGTCGCTCAACGAGATGAAATCACGATCACAGCAACAGACCTGGAAGTTGAGTTGGTTGCTAAAGGTCAGGTTGAGAGTCTCGAGGTACCTGGTGACATCACCGTACCGGGACGCAAGTTTCTTGATATCTGCAGAGCCTTACCGAATGAAGCGCCTGTGGAGATCAGTCTTGACGGCGACAGGCTGAACATCAAATCGGGCAGAAGTAAGTTTGTACTCTCCACCCTGTCAGCTTCCGAGTTTCCTGTAGTAGACGATATCCAGGGCAGTCAAACGGTTCGCATGGCTCAGACCGATCTGCACCATCTGTTCGATAAGACTCATTTTTGTATGGCTCAGCAAGATGTCCGTTACTACCTGAACGGTTTGCTGATTGAGACCGACGGTCCGCTGATTCGCGGTGTTGCCACCGATGGACACCGTCTCGCACTTTGCGAGATGGATCTGGACGGTCAGGATGCCGGCAAGGAACAGGTCATCATTCCACGCAAAGGTGTGCTGGAACTGCAGCGCCTGTTGAAAGAAGAAGGTGAAGCAGAAATCACAATCGGCTCAAACCATATTCGTATAGAGCTCGGCGATATTCGTTTCACTTCAAAACTGATCGACGGCCGCTTCCCGGATTATGGGCGGGTCATTCCTGCAATCACTGACAATGTGGTTCTGGCCAGTGGTGACGCATTCCGCCACGCCTTGCAGCGTGCGGCCATTCTTTCGAACGAGAAGTACCGCGGTGTCCGTCTCGAGTTCCTCAAAGATCAGGTGAAGATTCAGGCCAATAACCCGGACCAGGAAACAGCCGAGGACGAGGTTGAAGTTGAATACGGTGGCGATGAGATCGAGATTGGCTTCAATGTGAACTATCTGCTGGATGCTCTGGCCGCAGTGGATGGAGACCAGGTTGAGGTAAATCTGACCGACGCCAACAGCAGTTGCCTTATTAAAACCCCCGGCATCGATTCGACCAAATACGTGGTCATGCCGATGCGACTCTAGCGGGATGTTTTAGGGAGGTGGCTCTCAAGCAAATTCGCATAAGCGATTTTCGCTGTTTGAACGGGGTGGTGCTTGATGCTCACCCCGATTTCAATTTAATTACCGGAAAAAACGCGGCTGGCAAGACCAGCCTTCTGGAAGCCATCTATTTTCTGGGCCGCGGCAAATCTTTCCGTGGTGTCACCAGTAGCGAGCTGATTGGCACTGGTCGCGACAACCTCACTCTCTTTGCCCTCGTTGAGGCTCCAGCCGGCGATACCAAGCTGGGCGTCGATGTTTCACGTGGAACCAAGCAAATAAGGCAAGACGGCGAGAATGCCAAAACCGCGGATCTGGCGGCAGCTTTTCCCGTTCAGGCGATAGACCCCGAAATTCACGAACTCATCCAGGGTGGTCCCGAAAAGCGGCGGCGCTTTGTCGACTGGGGAGTGTTTCACGTGGAACACTCCTACATCGACACCTGGCGAGCCTACAAAACCGCGCTCAAGCAGCGAAACGCAGCTTTGCGCAGCGGCCAATCAACGAAAATGGTCGAAGTTTGGGATGAACAGCTGGTATCAAGCGGAAATTCCCTCGATATGTTGAGAAAATCCTATCTTGACAGCTTTATGAGCCGATTGTCGTCTATATTGAACGATATACAGCCATATGAATTAAAAATCGCCTATCATCAGGGATGGAAGGACGATGTGTCGTTGGCGGAGGCGCTAAATGCCAGCCGGGACCGGGACCGGGTCCTTCAGGCGACTCAGGTGGGGCCGCACCGGGGCGATCTGAAACTTCGCATTGATGGCAGAGGTGCAAAACACAGGTTGTCCCGTGGCCAGCAAAAATTGTTGGGCGCCGCAATGGTGATCGCCCAAACACACTTCGTTGCCGAAGCCCTCGACCGGAGGGTTGTGCTGTTGGTCGATGATCCGGCCGCCGAGCTCGACGACGAACATCAGCAACATCTTCATGAGCTGCTCGCAGGGGTCCCTGCACAGCTATTTGTTACCTCTTTGAACACCGCTGATACCGAGTTAAATAAAGCCGGGAAAAGCTTCTGTATAGAGGCAGGAGAGGTCTCTGCTCTGCTATAATTAGGGATTGCTTCGAAGGGTTCCCAATGGCAGATAACGACAACTACGACTCCAGTAATATCAAGGTTCTTGAAGGCCTTGAGGCTGTCCGTAAAAGACCGGGTATGTACATCGGTGACACCGATGACGGCTCCGGTTTGCACCACATGGTGTTTGAGGTTGTCGATAACTCTATCGACGAAGCCCTGGCCGGTTATTGCACCGATATCGATGTCACGATTCATGCCGATCAGTCGGTAACAATCAGCGACAACGGCCGCGGTATTCCCGTTGAAATGCACCCGGAAGAAGGACGTTCAGCTGCAGAGGTCGTCATGACCGTTCTGCATGCCGGCGGTAAGTTCGATGACAACTCTTACAAGGTTTCCGGTGGCCTGCACGGTGTGGGTGTTTCGGTTGTAAACGCATTGTCTGAAAAACTGTTCCTGACAATTCACCGCGACGGTGAAACTCACGAACAGGAATACTCAATGGGTGAGCCGCTGGCACCTCTGTCAGTTACGGGCAAGACCGACAAAACCGGCACCACGGTCCGTTTTAAACCAAGCGCTGAGATCTTCACCAACATCGAGTTTGTCTACGATGTGCTGAAGAAGCGTTTGCGTGAGCTGTCATTCCTGAACTCAGGTATCCGTATCAACCTGAAGGACGACCGCGACGGTAGCGAAGATGTATTCCAGTACGAGGGCGGCATCAAAGCATTCGTGGAACATCTGAACCGCAACAAGACAGCTATCCATGAGCACGTCATGCACTTCACCGCAGAGCTGGATGACGTTGTTGTCGAAACCGCTTTGCAGTGGAACGACGGTTATCAGGAAAGCATGTTCTGTTTCACGAACAACATTCCGCAGCGCGATGGCGGTACCCATCTGGCCGGTTTTCGTGCAGCTCTGACGCGCACGCTGAACAACTACATCGAGAAAGAAATTTCGAAGAAGGACCGTGGTAACCCCAGTGGTGATGATGCCCGCGAAGGTCTTACCGCCGTGCTTTCAGTCAAAGTGCCGGATCCGAAGTTCTCGTCCCAGACCAAAGACAAACTGGTGTCATCCGAAGTTCGTGGCATCGTAGAAACCAGGGTGGCTGAGCACCTGGACGAGTTCCTGCTGGAGAATCCGCAGGACTCGAAGGTCATCGCAAACAAGATTATTGACGCCTCCCGGGCCCGCGAAGCCGCTCGCAAAGCACGCGAAATGACGCGTCGCAAAGGCGCTCTCGATATCGCCGGTCTGCCCGGAAAACTGGCCGACTGTCAGGAAAAAGACCCGGCGCTATCAGAACTGTTCATCGTGGAGGGTGACTCCGCGGGCGGTTCAGCAAAGCAGGGTCGTGACCGTCGTACCCAGGCTATTCTGCCTTTGAAAGGTAAAATTCTTAACGTCGAAAAAGCACGCTTCGACAAAATGCTGTCTTCCGCAGAAGTCGGTACGTTGATCACCGCACTGGGTTGCGGCATCGGCAAAGATGATTTTGATCCGGATAAATTGCGTTATCACAAGATCATCATCATGACCGACGCCGACGTCGACGGCTCGCACATTCGTACACTGCTTTTGACGTTCTTCTATCGTCAGATGAAAGAACTCATTGAACGCGGTTACATCTACATCGCCCAGCCACCGCTATACAAAGTTAAGCGCGGTAAGCAGGAGATGTACGTTAAAGACGATGCAGAACTGACCAGCTATCTGCTGACCGTGGCACTCGAAAGCGCAGCCCTGCATGTCTCCGATTCTGCGCCGGCGATTAGTGGCACTGCACTCGAAACACTGGCCCGTCAATACCAGGAAGTGGTAAGCATCAACGAGCGTCTGGCCGCCCTGTACGATGAAAAACTGCTAAATCAATTGCTGTACTCGCCAGCAGTTGAAGCCGATAAACTAGAAGATAATCAATGGCTTGCTAGTTGGCTGGCTGATGTTGAAGCAAACATTAAAGCGGACTTGAACGGTGCTGGTCAGAACTACAGTCTGGCGCTGGAAACACCTGAAGAGGGCGACGCTATTGTTGTTGTCACCCGCGTTAAACACGGTGTCGAACGGCAGAGCAGAATGTCGGTTCGCTTCTTTGAATCTGCCGAGTACTCGTCCATCGCTGCACTGGGTTCTGAGCTGAATGGTTTCATTCAGAACGGTGCCAAAGTTGTTCGTGGCGAGAAAGAAAAAGAGATCGAAAGTTTTGCCGAAGCGATCGACTGGTTAATGACAGAGTCGCGTCGCGGTCAGAACATTCAGCGCTATAAAGGTCTCGGTGAAATGAATCCCGATCAGTTGTGGGATACCACGGTTAATCCGGAAACGCGCCGGTTGATGCAGGTGCGTATCGAAGACGCGATGGTCGCGGATGATATCTTCAGCACCTTGATGGGTGATCAGGTCGAACCCCGTCGTGACTTCATCGAGTCGAACGCTCTGGCTGCTTCCAATATCGACGTCTAGCTTGAGATCTTAGTTGGGCGTGTAACCCCAACGACATGTTCTATTTCTGAAGATCAGGTGCCATTTCCTGTACCTGGTCGTCCATCCACGTTTGCAGTTCTTCGGCAAGCTCGCGAGGGTCTTTTCCGGCGGGTGAAACCGGCTTGCCAATGCGGATCCGGACGGTGCCCGGATAAATGGTCCAACCCTCTCTGGGCCAGTAATAGCCTGCGTTGTGGGCAATCGGGGTGATGTCTTTGCCGGCCTCCTGAGCCAGCAAAATGCCGGATATACCCCAGCGTTTTGTTTCCCCTGCCGGCACCCGTGTCCCCTCCGGGAAGATCGCTACCCAGATACCGTTTTCAATCCGGTCTTTCCCGGTTTCCAATACCTGTGAAACAGCCTTACGACCGGAGCTGCGATCGATGGGTATCGCCCCTAAACACATCAACGCCCAACCGAAAAACGGGCTCCAGATAAGCTCCTTTTTCAATACCCAACATTGCTGCGGCAGGATAACCAGCTGCGCGAGTGTTTCAAATGCGGACGAATGTTTGATCAGTGCAACACCGGCATCGGCCGGCAAGTTCTCTTTGCCCTCGACTGTGAACGACAACCCACAGATAACTTTAAGCAACCACAGCACTACCCTGGCCCAGCCATTTGCAACCGCCCAGGATGCGGCGGGTCCGAAAATACGAACGATGTATAGAGGGATCGCAAAGACGACTATGAGAACGCTGGAAACAAGAATCCAGATCCAGGTGCGCAGAAAGCTCATTGCGCATCCCCGGTGATTGCATCTACCGCATCGGCGAGATCGTCGTAGACGCAAACCTCTCTCAATTTGCCGGTATCCTGCAGTGTGTTAAGCGTCTTGATGCCGTTGCCGGTCAGAACCAGAAACTGTTGTGCGTCAACGCTTTCAGCCGCTTGCAGGTCTCTCAACGAGTCGCCGATCATGATCAGGTCGCTGCCGTCGGCACCGGTTGCGGCAATCACATCCTGCAGCAGTTTCGGCGACGGTTTGCGGCAGTCGCAGTTGTCGTCCGGACTATGCGGACAGTAAAAAACCTTCTCGATTTTGCCGCCGGCACTCGCCACCTCATCGAGCATTTTTCGCTCAATCGTTTTATAAGTTGCTTCTGAATAGAGACCACGTCCGATGCCCGACTGATTGGTTGCAACGTAAACTTGAAACCCGTTCGCCGTTAATTGCGCGATAGCTTCCAGGCTGCCGGGAAGGGCATTCCACTCATCCGGTGCCTTGATGTAGTCGGGCGAATCTCTGTTAATTACGCCATCACGATCCAGAACTATTACGGGTTTGTTTCTAGTAATCGCCGTCATGCCAGAAAAACCGTCTCAGTTATGAGGACAAGGCCGACAGGTCCGCCACTTCCAAAAACAGTCCGCGAAGCTGCTTCAATATGGCCAGACGGTTAGCCTTAAGTTCAGCTTCTTCCGCATTCACCATGACGCCGTCAAAGAACTCGTCTACCGGGTCTTTAAGCGCTGCCAACTGTTCCAGCACGCTGTTGTAGTCCCGCTGCTGCACCGCAGCCTGATAGCCCGGCTCCAACTCGCTGATTGTGTCGAAAAGCCTTTGCTCCTGAGGCTCCCGGAGCAAATCGGCATTCACATCTGAAGCAGCGTCATCAGCTGATTTCTTCAAAATATTGGCAATTCGCTTGTTGGCAGACGCCAGACTGGCCGCGGCATCCAGTTTGCTGAACGCAACTACAGCTGCCAGGCGCTGATGGAAGTCGAGCGGTGATGCAGGACGCTGCACGCGCACTGACTCAAAAATCTCCGGGCTGATTTCATTAGCAACAAAAGCAGGAGACTGACCATCCAGATAGTAGGCCTTGAGGCGTTCAATAACGAAGTCATATAACTCGTTCGCTACGTCTTCTTCACTCTTGTCTTTCAGCTCCACAGGCTGCAGAGCAACCGCTTCTTTCAACGCTTCTTTCAGATCGAGATCAATCTGTGCTTCGATCAAAATACGCACGAGACCCAGCGCCATACGCCGTAATGAAAACGGGTCCTTGCTGCCACTCGGGCGCTTGCCCAAACAGAAAATTCCGGCAAGCGTATCGAGACGATCGGCGATGCTAACGGCCTGTCCTTCGGAGGCTGAAGGAAGGGTGTCACCTGCGAAGCGCGGCAAATACTGGTCACCGATTGCAACGGCAACAGCGTCGTCTTCGCCGTCAGCTTTAGCGTAGTAGTAGCCCATCTTGCCCTGCAAAACGGGGAACTCGCCGACCAGCTCCGTGAGCAGATCCGCCTTACTCAGTTCGGCTGCACGCCTTGTGCTGTCTGCGTTTTCGCCATTTTCACCCAGCACCGAGGCAATTCCGGCCGCCAGCTCAACGATGCGGTCTGTCTTGTCTCTAAGGCTGCCCAGCCCCTTCTGATACACCACAGATTCCAGTGCGCTGACGCGTTCGGCCAACGACTGTTTCCGGTCCTGATCCCAGAAGAACGCGGCATCGGACAGGCGCGGCAATACCACACGCTCGTTGCCGAGTTTGATTTGTTCAGGGTTTGTGCTTTCCAGGTTGCTGATGGTGATAAAGCTGTTCGCCAGACTGCCGTCGGCATTGCGGACGGGGAAGTAGCGTTGATGTTCCTGCAGCGTGTAAATCAGCACCTCAGGGGGTAGCGCTAAAAACTTTTCGTCAAATTCGCCACTGATCGGCACGGGCCACTCGACCAACGCGGTTACTTCATCGGCGAGTTCGTCATCAACTTCGATATTCCCGCCAAGCGATTTCGCTGTATCCTCCGCCAGCTTCAAAACGCGTTCTTTGCGGTCGAGAAAACCGGCTATGACTTTGCCCTGCTCGGCAAGCGTATCTGCATAGGCCGTCGCAGTGCTGATTGCTATTTCCTGTGGCGCATGGAAACGATGGCCGCGAGTGCTGTTGCCGCTCTTGTGTCCGAGGACCTCACAGTCGAGAACCGCGCCATCCAGCAACGCCACAACCCAATGCACCGGGCGCACGAACTCCACATCACTGTCGCCCCAGCGCATACGGCGCGGAATGGGCAATTCGGCTAATGCCTCATTGATAAATGCCGGCAGCAAATCAGCCGCCGCCTGGCCTTTTTCTTCGCCCCGGAACAGCAGGTATTCACCTTTATCCGTTTCCAGTCTTTCGAGCTCTTCAATACCGACACCGTTGCCGTTGGCGAATTTCTCGGCAGCTTTGGTCGGCTTGCCGTCATCATCGAAGGCGATCTTCACCGGGGGCCCGCGACGCTCGACCTGTTGATCCGGCTGGGCCGCTTGCAGCTCGCGAACAAGCACAGCCAGACGACGCGGCGTGGCGAACGACTGCACGCCGCCAAAGTTTAGCCGCGCTTCAGTCAGGCGTTTTTCTATACCGGCAGCAAACGCATTCTCTAACTTGCGTAGCGCTTTCGGCGGCAGTTCCTCTGTGCCGATTTCAACTAGAAAGTTGGTGGTTTCCATGTTCGAGCGCGCTTAGTTCTGTTGATTCAAAAGCGGGAAGCCCAGAGCTTCCCGGCTGTCGTAATAGGCCTGTGCAACCGAGCGGGCCATTGTCCGCACGCGCAGGATGTAGCGCTGGCGCTCCGACACCGAAATGGCTTTGCGGGCGTCCAGCAAGTTAAAGGTGTGTGATGCTTCAAGCACCTGTTCGTAAGCAGGTAGCGTCAACTTCTTCTCAACCAACGCAGCACATTTGGCTTCGGCATCGTCGAAACGCTTAAACATCACTGCCGTGTCGGCTTCTTCAAAGTTGTAGTGCGATTGCTCGACTTCGTTCTGGTGGAACACATCGCCATAGGTCACAACGCCTGCGGGACCTTCGGTCCAGACCAGGTCATACACGCTGTCCACGTCCTGCAGATACATCGCAATACGCTCAAGACCGTAGGTGATTTCACCGGTTACCGGTTTGCAATCAAGCCCTCCTGCTTGCTGGAAGTAGGTGAACTGGGTGACTTCCATGCCGTTGAGCCAGACTTCCCAACCTAAACCCCAGGCGCCTAGTGTGGGTGACTCCCAGTTGTCTTCGACGAAGCGAATGTCGTGTACAAGCGGGTCGATGTTCAGTGCTTTAAGCGAACCGAGATACAAATCCTGAATGTTGTCCGGCGACGGCTTAATGACTACCTGAAACTGATAGTAGTGCTGCAGACGAAACGGGTTGTCGCCGTAGCGGCCGTCAGTGGGACGGCGGCTGGGCTGCACGTAGGCAGCTGCCCACGGCTCCGGGCCGATCGCCCGCAGAAATGTTGCAGGGTGAAAGGTGCCGGCACCCATAGGCATGTCGTAAGGCTGCATTAACACGCAGCCTTGTTCACCATCGTATTGGGCCCAGTAATGCTGGAGTGCAAGAATGAGTTGCTGAAAAGTCACAGGATTCGCTTCAAAGCTTAATAAGGCGGGCGCAAGTATAAGCGTTCTTTATAATTGCCGCGAATACGGGCTATTATCGGCAGGTTGGTGCGCGACGGTGCATCGGCTGCACTTGAATAGGTCAAAAATCCGGCTTCCGGTTTCATTAGCTACCGGAACACCGCTTTTTGCACTAATTTGGTGCATTCTGTCGCCGTCTTGCACTACAATAGGGCGCAGGCGAACAACCTCGAAACCAATAACCACTATAAATCAAAGGGTTATCGATTCATCTGAGTTGGCACGCTTTGTGCAATAACTACTCGCCTGTTTGGTCAGCACCTTATTACTACAGGAGCTGCCTCCGGGCTACGTCTGCCGGAATGTCTCTGCAGAGTCACCGCCAGACACAGTGCACTGTTTAAATTTCTGGAAAAGAAATATTTGGAATCTTCGAAGGAGAAGGTAATGACTACCGCTGCTGAAGTAATCAGCCAACTTAAAGAAAAAGAGGTCAAGTTTGTTGACCTGCGCTTTACCGATACTAAAGGTAAAGAACAACACGTAACTGTTCCCTCACATCAGATCGACGACGGCTTCTTCGAAGACGGCAAAATGTTTGACGGCTCATCAATCGCTGGTTGGAAGAGCATTAACGAATCAGACATGATCCTGATGCCGGATCCGGAATCAGTAGTTTTCGATATCTTCTCTGAAGACGCTACCGTAAACATCCGTTGTGACGTTGTTGAACCTGCCACCATGCAGGGCTACGTGCGTTGCCCGCGTTCCACCGCTCGCCGCGCTGAAGAGTATCTGAAGTCTACCGGTATCGCTGATACTGCGTTCTTCGGCCCGGAAAACGAATTCTTCGTTTTCGATCACGTTAAATTTAACGACTCTGTAAACGGTGCTTACTACGAAGTTGATTCTTCTGAAGGCGCATGGAACACCGACCGTCACTATGACGAAGGCAACATGGGTCACCGTCCGGGCGTTAAAGGTGGTTACTTCCCAGTACCGCCGGTCGACTCACTGCACGACGTACGCTCTGCTATGTGCCTGGCTCTCGAAGAGATGGGCATTGAAACTGAAGTACATCACCACGAAGTAGCAACTGCTGGTCAGTGTGAAATCGGTGCTGCGTTTAACTCTCTGGTTCGTAAAGCTGACGAAGTTCAGATCCTGAAATATGTGGTTCAGAACGTTGCTCACGCTTACGGCAAGACTGCTACCTTCATGCCGAAGCCTCTCGTAGGTGACAACGGTAACGGTATGCACGTTCATATGTCTCTGGCTAAAGACGGCGAAAACCTCTTCACCGGTGACGGCTACGGCGGCCTGTCTGAAACTGCTCTGTACTACATCGGCGGTATCATCAAGCACGCCCGCGCAATTAACGCATTCACCAACTCTTCAACCAACAGCTACAAGCGCCTGGTTCCTGGCTTCGAAGCTCCGTGTATCCTGGCTTACTCTGCCAAGAACCGTTCTGCTTCTATCCGTATTCCGTTCATCGCTAACCCGAAAGCTCGCCGTATTGAAGTGCGCTTCCCGGACAGCATGGCTAACCCGTACTTTGCATTCGCTGCACTGATGATGGCTGGCCTCGACGGTATCCAGAACAAGATTCACCCGGGTGAAGCTATGGATAAAGATCTCTACGATCTGCCGCCGGAAGAAGAGAAAGAACTGAAGACTGTTGCGTTCTCACTGGATCAGGCTCTTGAAGCTCTCGATAACGATCGTGAATTCCTGCTGAAAGGCGACGTATTCAGCGACAATCTGATCGACGGCTTCATCGCTCTGAAACAGGAAGAAGTGGATCGCCTGCGTATGGCGACTCACCCTGTTGAGTTCGATATGTACTACAGCCTGTAAGGGCTCGTATGCAGTCTAACGGAGGTATTTTTACCCCCGTCTGACAGTCACGTTATGTCAGGCGGGACGCAAGTCCCGCCTGATTTTGTGACCTAAATTTGGTTGTCAGAGCCGCAGAGAGTTATGCTTACCCTTATGCGTATCTTCAAAACACTGCTGCTACTGGTCTTTGTCCTGCCGGCCTATGCCAACACGGACATTTATAGCTGGACCGATGAAAGTGGCGAACGCCATTTCTCGGACATGCCTCAGGAAGGTGCTGAGTCTGTGGAGCTTAGCCCCACGAACACCTTCAGCAGTGAGCCTCCCGCGCCAGAGCTTGGCTCTGCATCAGCAAGCCTCGGTGGCGACGAGTCTGCAGACGACGGAAACACGGAAGATTCTTATAAGAATTTCGCAATTGTCGCTCCGTCTCAGGAAGAAACGTTTTGGAACATCGGCGACGGCACAATCAGCGTAGGGATGGCCTTGAGCCCGAGACTGAAACCGGGGCACCGGATTCAGCTGCTGATGGACGGGGCGCCGGTTCCGGATTATCGCGGCAAGAGTCTGAGCCACACGCTGCAGGGCCCGATAGCGAGGGGCCAACACTCATTACAGGCCACCATAGTGGACGCCGATGGCAATCCGATCAAAACGGCCGAGGGAGTAACCTTCTTCGTCCAACAGACGTCAGTGGGACGCCGTCCAGGAATCTAAATCCTCCTCCTGATTCACCGGAACTAGCTCCGGAATCCATTCTCGATCAAATAAGCACCGGCATTGTGATGCTGAGTGCAGATCATTCAATTTTGTTTATGAACACCGCGGCCGAAGCGTTGCTGGGCGTTAGCGCCCGTCAGGCGCTGGGCTACGGTTTGTCACAGTTGCGCCCCGGCATTGAAGAGCTGGTGCAGCTGGTTGAGCGTGCTGACGAAGCTCATCAGGGCTATGCCCGCGAGATATCCATCTGGTCGCCGGACCGCGAGGCTATTGAGCTGAGCGCCAGAGCGACGCCTCTGGAAGAAGGTGAGGCAGGCATTGCTATTGAGCTGGCTGATGCCACACAGCGTCATCAGATCGACCGCGAAACCAACCTAATGACCCAGCATGGTGTCAGCCGTCAGATGATTCGTCAGCTGGCGCACGAGATTCGTAATCCGCTCGGAGGCTTGCGGGGTGCCGCTCAATTGCTGGAGCGTGAATTACCTTCTCCGGAACTTAAAGAATTCACCAGCATCATCATCGGCGAGGCCGACCGTCTTGCCGGCTTGATGAACAACCTGCTTGGTCCTGTCGAGCCGCCTAAGAAAGAACCGGTTAACGTACACGAAGTGCTCGAGCGCGTTGCCGCTTTAGTGAGTAACGAAGCGCACGATCACGACCTCAAGCTGGTTCGCGATTACGATCCGAGCTTGCCGCCGTTGCGTATGGACCGTGATCAGATGATTCAAGCGGTGCTGAATATTGCCCGCAACGCGATGCAGTCGCTGCCGCCGGGCGGCGAATTGATCCTGCGCACCCGTGCTTTGACCAACCTGATGCTGGGCACTACCCGTCACAAACTCGTTGCCAGCATTGAGATTGAGGACAACGGGCCCGGTGTCCCGGACGACATCAAAGACTCACTGTTTTTCCCGCTGGTTAGCGGGCGTGCAGGCGGTTCAGGCCTTGGGCTGCCGCTTGCCCAGGACCTCGTGAGCCGCCACGGCGGCTTAATTGAATTTACTTCTGAACCCGGTCGTACCGTGTTCATGCTGCGCCTTCCGGCTACAGATGCGCTGCAAAACAATGATGCTGAATTGAGCTAACTCTATGACTGCTGTCGCTACAGAAACTGTCGCTACTGTCTCTGCCTGGGTTGTTGATGACGATGACTCGGTGCGCTGGGTTATGGATCGCGCGCTGTCTCAGGACGGTATCGCTGTGCGTTGTTTTGATCGTGGTGAAGCCATGCTCGACGCTTTGCATACAGCGTTACCTGATGCGCTGCCGGACGTCATTGTGACCGATGTGCGTATGCCGGGTATTGATGGTTTGCAGGTTGTTAAGCATCTGCAGGAAAACAATATCAACGTTCCCGTCATCGTTATTACTGCACACTCGGATCTCGACAGCGCTGTAGCCGCCTATCAGGCGGGCGCGTTTGAGTATTTGCCTAAGCCTTTCGACATTGATGATGCCGTAGCCTTGGTGCGCCGTGCCGCTCAAGCCGGCGAGGGCGGCGGAGCTTCCGCTCAGCCCGAGGCGATGTCTGCAATGATCGGTCAGGCACCGGCGATGCAGGAGGTGTTCCGCTCTATCGGTCGTCTCGCAAACTCATCCATGACAGTGCTGATCACCGGTGAATCCGGCACCGGTAAGGAGCTGGTAGCCCGGGCGCTGCATGAGAACAGTCCCCGCAAAGCCTCGCCATTCATAGCTTTGAACACCACGGCCATTGCTGCAGATCTGCTGGAATCAGAACTGTTCGGTCATGAGAAGGGCTCCTTCACCGGCGCCGATCAGCGTCGTATCGGCCGTTTCGAACAGGCCGACGGTGGCACGTTGTTTCTCGATGAAATCGGTGACATGTCTCCCGATCTGCAAACCCGTTTGCTGCGCGTTCTGGCAGAGAACGAGTTCTATCGTGTTGGCGGACAGTCACCGATCAATGTCGATACCCGCATCATCGCGGCTACCAATCAGGATTTGCAGCAGGCTGTTGACGATGGCCGCTTCCGTGAAGATTTGTATCACCGTCTGAACGTGATCAACATAGTGACACCGCCATTGCGGAATCGTCGCGAAGATATTCCTTCATTACTTAATCACTATCTTGCACAGTCTGCAGAAGAGCTGGGTTCTGAACCGAAGGTGTTAACGCCTGCTGCGCTCGACATGCTGCAGGCTTTCGACTGGCCGGGCAATGTACGTCAGCTTGTTAACGCTTGTCGCAAACTGGTGGTTGTGGCTCCGGGTTCAGAGATTCGTCCCGAAGATATTCCCGATGATCTTGGCGGTTCCGGGCATGAAACCGGCGGCCAGCCGGGCTGGACTGCGGCGCTAGAGCGTTGGGTTCAGGATCATCTGCGTCGGGAAGACGCTACGCCGTTGCTGGAGGATGCAGCGCCCGATTTCGAGCGGGTACTGATCCGTACCACCCTTAATCACGTGCAGGGAAAACGTCAGGAAGCCGCGAAATTACTGGGCTGGGGCCGCAATACGCTGACCCGGAAGATCAAAGAGCTGGGGATAGATGACTAGCTCCGCTGCCTGACGATAACGCGGCGCGCGGGCAACTATTGCAGATAAAAACAGAGCCGCTACAGCGGCTCTTAATTTGTTTTCCTGATTCAGGGGCTAGTCGTCCTTCTTATTCTTCTTTTCCTTATCGCTATGTTTGTCACCATAGCGATTGCTGTTCTTATCGCGCATTTCTTTGCCCCGGTCGCTGGCGTTGTTTTCGCTGTTGCCACGATCGCCTTTATCCGATTTATCTTTCTTGCGGTCGTCGTCCCGGTCGTCGTCCCGGTCGTCGTCCCGGTCGTCATCCCGGTCGTCGTCCCGGTCGTCATCCCGGTCGTCGTCCCGGTCGTCGTCCCGGTCGTCATCCCGGTCATCATCCCGGTCGTCATCCCGCTCTTTCGCAACTTCCATGTCATCGCGGTCTGCTTTCTTTCCTTTGTGCCCGCCGGCGATAGCGGCCGACCCAATGAAGCTAATGCTCAGAAGTGCGAGTAATAAAACAGAGAGTTTTTTCATTGTTGTTCTCCTTCAAGGCGCTACTAATACAACGTGTATCTGAGCGAAAAGCATACACTAGAGCACTATTTACCCTGATTCGGGATGCTTTCCGGCTGCCAGAGGTAACGTTTCAAATCTGTAGTGCCATCCAGACGGAACTTTATGCCTTCTTCTTCGAGCAGGATTCGCTGTAGTTCGACCGCACCGGGTTTGCCGCGCGGGCTGATCGCGCCTTTGGCATTGATGACCCGCTGCCAGGGAATCTCCGTGTTTTCGGGGAGACCGGCCAGTACCATGCCGACCTGTCTGGCGGCTCTCGGCCTGCCGGCATAGGCAGCTATCTGTCCGTAGGTGGCTACTTGCCCTTCCGGGATCAGGGGTACGATGCGACGGACAGCATCGCGCAGGCTTTCAGTTTGAGCAGGCTTCTTTTGCCCGGGCACGTCTAGTTCAGTTGAAGGGCACCGGTAAGCTCGCTGACGGAGCTCATGCCGTGCCGGTTCAGGTAGTCGGTTATGCCCGCGTTGATCTCTTTGCAAACCAGCGGGTCGTAGAACAACGCAGTTCCTACACCGACGGTAGTCGCGCCGGCTAGCAGCATTTCAATTGCATCGGTCGCGTTGCAAATACCGCCCTGTCCGATAATCGGCACATTGTGTTTGCTGGCGACTTCATACACCTGCTTCACTTTCAGCAAAGCGATGGGTTTGATGGCGGGGCCGGACAAACCACCCTGCACGTTACCGATAATCGGCTTACGGGTTTCGGCATCGATGGCCATGCCCATCATCGTGTTGATGACAGCCAGACCGTCAGCACCGGCCTCGATACAACGGCTGGCGTTATAGGCGATGTCGGTCTGGTTCGGTGAGAGCTTTGCGATCAGCGGTTTGTTCGTAGCTTTGCGGCAGGCTTCTACCACGCGTGCCGACATATCGGGATCGTTGCCGAAAGACACGCCACCCTCTTTCACGTTCGGACAGGAAATATTGATCTCAATGGCATCGATCGGCGAGTCCTCAAAGCGCTCGCAGACGTAGATGTACTCTTCGATCGTGGAGCCGCAAGCATTAGCAATGAAGCGGGTTTCAGCGAAATCGAGCTCCGGCAGGATGTTGTCGACAACGGTATCGACACCCGGGTTCTGCAGCCCGATCGCATTCAGCATCCCCTGCGGGGTTTCGTACACGCGGTGTGGCGGATTGCCCGGGCGCAACTCACCGGTGGTGCCTTTGAGCACGATGGCGCCAACGTCGGTATTAGAGAAACCTTCGACGCGGGTGTATTCTTCGCCGAAGCCGACGCAGCCCGATAGCAGCACAATGGGTGAGTCGAGCTTGAGCCCGAGAAAGTCCACCGCGAGTTTTGGGTCCAGCGTGTTGGTCATCGGATACTAGTCCTGCGAGTGTTCAGTCGATGTTTCATGTGGTGTTGTTTGAGCCGGAGATACCCCCGAACACGGGCAATATCATACGCCTTTGTGCGAACACCGGCAGCAGTCTTCACCTGATTCACCCGCTGGGTTTCTCTCTCGATGAGAAACAGCTGCGTCGTGCCGGTCTCGACTACGGCGAGTTTGCGACAGTAGCCGAGCATCAGTCGCTGGATGAGTGCCTGCTGCAGCTCGACGGGCGGGCATTCGCCATGACGACCAAGGCCAGCCGGCCGCATTCAGAGCCTGAGTTTCAGCCCGGCGACATCTTCATCTTCGGCCCTGAAACCCGCGGATTGCCTATGAATTTCATTGAATCGCTGCCGCCGGAGCAGCGCTTAAGAATACCGATGCTGGCAGATAGCCGCAGCCTGAATCTGTCGAACTCCGCCGCAGTAATGATCTATGAGGCATGGCGCCAGCAAGGCTTTGCCGGCAGTCGGTAACTAGTCAGAGAACTCTTCAGTAGCAGGCCGGGCAAGCAGATTGTTCACTGCTTCTTCCATCGATACGCCTTCGTACAGCATCTGATAGACCTGCTCACAAATGGGCATATCAATGCCGAGCTTGCCGGACACCTCATGCACTGCTTTGGCAGCCTTAACCCCTTCAACGACCTGACCGATTTCTTCAGCCGCTGCTTCCATCGTCTTGCCGGAGGCAAGTGCCAGCCCCATGCGACGGTTGCGCGACTGGTTGTCGGTGCAGGTGAGGACCAGGTCACCCATGCCGGACAGCCCCATGAAGGTTTCTTCTTTGGCGCCCAGCGCCACGCCTAAGCGCGACATCTCCAGCAGACCGCGTGTGATCAGCGCAACGCGGGTGTTGGCGCCATAGCCCAGACCGTCCGACATGCCAGTAGTAATCGCGAGTACGTTCTTCACAGCACCGCCTATCTGCACGCCGATGAGGTCATCCGAGGTATAAGCCTTGAAGGTCTTGCTGGTGAACGCAGCTGACAGATCATTGCCGAAAGTGTCATCGGTGGCAGCTATAGTCATAGCGGTGGGCAGGCCTTTGCCTACTTCAGTGGCGAACGTCGGTCCGGAAACCACAGCCAGTGGTGTGTCGTCGCCCAATACTTCGCCTGCCACCTGATGAGTGAGCTTGCCGGTGGATAGTTCAAAGCCTTTGGTGGCCCATGCAATGCGGGCATCCGGCTGCAGCCAGGGTTTGATCTGCTCCAGCACCATGCGGAACACATGGCTGGGCACCACCATCAGAATATCGCGGTGACTGCGCACTGTTTCTTCAAGATCGGGGCAGATGCGCAGATTGTCAGGCACCTTAATGTCAGGCAGGAACACATGATTGATGCGGTCGTTGCTCAACGCATCCATCACTTCTTTTTCCATACCCCACAGGCAGGCATCAGTGCCGGCGCGCGCCAGTTGTATCGCCAGCGCGGTACCCCAGGAGCCTGCGCCGATCACGGCGATAGAGTGTCCGGTGGTGCAGTTAACGTCTGTCATCTCTGCATTGTAACCGTATCTGCACGGTTAATTTAGGTAAGCACGCGCAAACAAAAACGCGCCAGCAGATTTCTCCACAGGCGCGTCCTGAATACGTCTTTGTCTGAAACGCTTATGCGTTCGGTGTGCCGGTCTGCTGGGACTGCGCATACAACACATCAAAGTTAATGGGTTGCAGAACCAGCGGCGGGAAACCGCCTTTGCCAATGGTTGATGAAATGGTTTCGCGGGCATACGGGAACAGAGTTGCCGGGCAATGAGTGCCGATGATCTGTTTGATCTCGGTTTCGCCGAAGCCTTTCAACTCGAATACGCCGGCCTGATCAATTTCCATCAGGAACACCGTGTTGTCGCCCTGTTTAGCGTGCACTTCCAGATGCAGGATCACTTCGTACTGGTCATTACCCAGATCACGATGCGAGTTTTTGATGTTCATCTGAGTGTCCATGTCGGCGCTCATGCCACTGAACACCTGCGGGCTGTTCGGCGATTCAAATGAAATGTCTTTGATATAGAGGGTGTGCAGTACGAACTGCTTGCCGCCGTTGCCGGCGCCATTGCCATTTGCCGCTTCGCTCATCGTGTTGTCCTGTGTTGGGCTTGTTACTGTATCGCTTACAGGCCGAGGCGGGGGTCGAGGTCGCCGGCCTGCTCGAGGGCGTTCATATCGTCGAAACCGCCGATATGCTCACCTTTAATGAATATCTGCGGAACGGTTCTTCTGCCGCTTTTTTCCATCATTTCTTCGCGCAGCGCTTTGTCGGTGCTGACGTCTATTTCGAAATACTCGACGCCTTTACTCTGCAACAGCGACTTGGCCGCCGAGCAGTAACCGCAAAACGGGGTGGTGTAGATGATGACGTCTGAGTTTTCCATTTGTTCTAACCGTTCTACCTGTTGCCGGGCGAGTTCTTCAGGCGTTGCCTTCGAGCGGGAGGTTGTCTTGCTGCCAGGCTGAAACACCGCCTTTAAGAATGAAAACATTTTGGAGACCTTCTTTCTTCAATACCGCCAACGCACGGGAGCTTTTTGAACCGTTGTCACACACCAAAAGAACGTTCTTGTTCTTCTTAAGCGCTTTGTGACCTGCGAGCGCTTCGGGCGTGACATTCTCGGCATCAATCATGTGCGACTGGGCAAATGCATCGCTGTCGCGGATGTCGAGAACTACGGCACCACCGTTAATGAGCTGTACGGCTTCGGCTGTACTCAGGCTGCCAACCGACTGACCTTTAAGTTTCAGTTCATTGAACACCACTGCAAGGCCTGCACTGACAACACCCAGGGCAAGTAACGGATGGTTGGAGATGAATTCGAGTAGCTGTCCCATACGGAGAGTTCTGCTTATCTGATATGTGAATATGGCGGGGCGCGGGATTATAACCCTAAAGGCGGCCGGCGGTGTCAGCGCCTGATCTTTCGGCTGCCGGAGAATGTCCTCAGGCTGTGCAGCACAGCCGCTTTCACCTACACTCGCTAGCCAATGGCTTCGCTTCATAAACACCTGCTGATTCTATTGGCTACAGCCTGCTGTGGCTGGCTCGCCGGCACGTCTGCTATGGCGCAATCTGCCACAGACCAGCGCAGCGAGGCCGAGGTTCGTGCCGAGCTTGAAGCCGTGCAAAAGCAGATCACCGAGCTGCAGAAAGAGCGTAAGAAGAAGGGCGCAAAGCTCAGCCGTATCGAGCGGGAGCTGAAAGACAGTGAGCAGGCCGAGAGCAAGGCCCGCAGTGAATTGCGCTCGGTGCGTAACAAGCTCAGCAAAGTTCAGAAACGCCGGGATGAGCTGCGTGCAGAGCAACGGCGTGAGCAGCAGGCGATGACCAACATGCAGGCCGAGCTGGCCGTGCAGATGCGGCTGGCCTATATGCAGGGGCAGGAGCAGTGGCTGAAGCTGGTGCTGAGCCAGCAGGATCCGGCAGCCCTGGGGCGGCGTCTGACCTGGTACGAGTATCTGGCACGGCAGCGCACAGACCTTATTGAGGGCGTGCAGGAAAAGCTTGCTTCACTGGCTGTACTCGCCGAAGAGATTGCCGCTGAAACCGAGGCTCTGGAAGAGCTTGAGAAGAATGCTGCCCGTTCGCTGGCGCGGGTGGAGGCCGCACGCAAGGAACGCGAGGCAGCGGTCAAAGCCTTGCGTAAAGACATCGACAGCAATGAGAAACGGCTGCTGGCCTTGAACAAGCAGGCGAAGGAGCTGGACGAATTGGTCGAAGCGCTGGCGCGTGTGTTGCCGGCAATGCCGGCAGTGCCGGCCGGGCCTTTCGCCAAACAGAAAGGCACGCTGGCATGGCCCGTTAAAGGCAAGCGGCGCAAGAATTATGGCGAGCGCAGAGGCAACAGCCAGCTGCGTTGGAACGGTGTCTTAATCGCTGCGCCCCGTGGCAACAATGTCCGGGCTTTCTATCACGGGCGTGTTGTCTTCGCCGACTGGCTGCAGGGAATGGGCCTTCTGATCATTGTTGAGCACGGCGACGGTTATATGAGTCTGTACGGTCACAATCAGGAACTGCTGCACGGCGTTGGCAGCTGGGTGCAGCCCGGGGAGATCATCGCCAAGGTGGGCGACAGCGGTGGTCAGCAGGAGCCGGCCGTTTACTTTGAGCTGCGTAAGAATGGTGAGCCGGTGAGCCCGGTCCCTTGGATTAAGAAGTAGTGGGTTAGGAAGTAGAAAGCAGGCCGGGATCACCGCGAACCGGCGTCTGTTATCCCGAAAAGCCTGCCATGAGCGGGCTTTTTTGGTCTATAAACATATGTAAAACAGTTGCTTAGAGAAACCTGTCCAAACTGCGACCTGAGTCAGGTAGCCGCTGTGAGCCACGCTCTATGCTAAGGTCGTGAAATATAAGCACTTTGATTGATGGATAACGGGCGCGGGTCGCTCTGAGAAACGCCGTAAATGAATAAAAGCTTTAAAGCAGGCATGTTGTTGTGCATGGGCACGATGGTCGGGTTCACCTTGTCGGTGGGTACCGGTGTGCTGGCCCAGCGCGATGGTCAGGGTGATTCACTGCCCTGGGATGAAGCGCGTCTGCTTGCCGAAGTGCTGGAGCGTGTCCGTCAGGAGTACGTCGAACCTGTCGACGACCGGCAGCTGATTGAAAGTGCGGTGCGCGGCATGGTGACCGACCTCGATCCGCATTCGCAGTTTCTCGATAGCAATGAATACGAAGAGATCCGTATTAACACCAGCGGCAATTACACCGGCGTTGGTCTGGAAGTGAACCTTGATGACAGCGTGGTAACTGTAGTCGCACCCATCGACGGATCGCCGGCTGCTGTTGCCGGCATTCGTTCGGGTGACCGTATTGTCAGCATCGACAACACCAGCATTACCCCGTCCAATGTGAATGATGCCGTCAGCCTCATGCGTGGCCGGCCCGGCACCTGGGTCAATCTTGAAATCGACCGTAACGGCGAGAACGCGCCACTGGATTTCCAGCTGCAGCGCAGTCATGTCACCGTCCGCAGCGTCAAAGCCAGCCTGCTGGAACCCGATTACGCCTATATGCGTCTGACTCACTTCAGCGACACCACATACGCAGACTTACGCAACAGTCTGAAAGATTTGCGCCGCGAGAACCGCGGGCCGGTGAAAGGCCTGCTGCTCGATTTACGCAATAACCCCGGCGGTGTTCTGGATGCCGCCGTTGAAGTTTCGGATGCGTTTCTTGATGACGGTGTGATTGTTACCGCAAACGGCCGTGCTGCCGATGCAACCTTTAAACACCTTGCCACCGATGGCGACGTCACTGACGGTGCCCGCATCGTAGTGCTGGTGAACGGCGGTTCAGCCTCCGCTTCAGAAATTCTGGCCGGCGCGTTACAGGCGAACGGTCGTGCAGTTGTGGTCGGTACACAAACCTTCGGTAAAGGTTCGGTGCAGACGGTCATCCCGTTGTCCAGTGGCCGCGCCATTAAGCTGACGACCTCCCGTTACTACACTCCTGCCGGCGTATCGATTCACGGCGAAGGTATTACGCCGGACCTGCTGATTCCCGAAAACAAGCTGGCTGACAACAAGGCCGGTGTGGATGCACATCACACCAACGAAGTGTTGGCGATGCTGCAAACCGATTCCCAACTGCAGGCCGCAGTCGATACGCTTACCGGCAACTCTCAGCCGCGTATTCTGCAAAGCAAGGCTGCTGCACCTGCTCCGGCCAATCCGTAACCAGCGCAGGATCAAGCTCGTGAGCCGGCAAGGGATTTGCCTTCAGTTTTTCAAAACAGTTTTCATGCTGCTGTGTCTGTCTGCGCTTCAGGCTCATGCAGGTGAACCTGTCGCCCGTATTGCCATCATTATTGATGATCTCGGCCAGCAGAAATCGGCGGGCCTGAAAACCGCTGCACTACCCGGCCCTGTCGCCTGTGCAGTACTGCCGCATACCCCCTGGGCGGCACGTGTTGCCAATGAAGCGCATGATGCCGGTAAAGAAGTGCTCCTCCATCTGCCGCTGCAGGCAATGGAAACCAGTCGTCTTGCAGGCACCGGCGAGATCTCGCTTGATAACTCCCGCGACGAACTGTTTCGGATCTTCGCCACCAACATGAGTACCGTGCCGCACGTAAGCGGTGTGAACAATCACATGGGCAGTCTGATTACGCGCCATCCCGGGCACATGGAATGGCTGATGCAGGCCATCGCCGAAGCAGAGAGTGACGGACAGCAACTATTCTTTGTCGACAGTCGCACTACCGCATTAACCGTTGGTTTTGATGTGGCGGTTGAACAGGGCGTTCCCGCCGCCAGTCGCAACGTCTTTCTCGATGACGATGATTCTGAAGTAGCTATTCGCCAACAATTCGAGAGACTGATCGCCATGGCGCTTCGTGACGGACAGGCTCTGGCCGTCGGTCATCCCTATCCGGCGACGCTGAAAGTACTCAATGAACAACTGCCCCTGTTGTCGCAGCGCGGCGTAGAGCTGGTGTCTGTCCGTGACTACATTGACGACCCTGCTGCGGGCGCGAGCCCAGAGATAGTGCCGCCTGCAGCCGATCACAACACCCCCGTTGTCGCAGTGCAGCCCTGACAGGCCAAGGCTTCAGGCCTTATAAGCTGCGACCCGCAGCACAGTAAATATAGACTTAATCTACTAGCCTGTAAGGCATGAACCGACCGCTCCCCGACCGCCGTCATGTGCCTATGTCGCAGCAACCGCTGCCGGCATTAGGCGTGGGTGTGATTCTGGTCGAAGGCCTGTTGCTGTTTCTGCTGCTGATCTATACCGCCGTTAATACGAGCCTGCTCTCGCAGCCCGGACCGTTCATGTATGCACTGGGCGCTTTCGGTGTGTTCGTGCTGCTGGGTCGCTTTACTCCGGTGTTGCGCGCAGTGCCGGATGTGCGCGTTACGCTCGAATGTTTTGCGATGATCGGGTTGATCACCATTGCCGCAGTTTCGTCCGGCACTGATAGCGGCGCGTTGGCAAACCTCTACATGCTTCCGGTGATTCTCGCAGCGTTAACGCTAGGTCGCAGGGAAACCGGCGGCATCTTCATCAGCGTTGTCGCCTGCAGAGCATTGTTGAGCGATGCGATGGGTCAGAACGTGTTCGAACAGGACTTTCTGTTAACGCTGTTTGTGGAGCTGACGCCGCTGTTGCTGCTGGCGATTGCCGTCTCCGCACTGGTTTACTCGGCACAGGTCGCCCGCGGACAGGTGCGTGCACTGACCTATCAGGACGAACTTACCGGCCTGTTCAATATGCGAGCGTTCACCCGTTTGCTGACCAGCGAGCACCGCTCGGCTCAGGATAATGAGGACGGTGCCTATACCGTTCTTAAAGTCGATGTGATCGGTTTGCAGGCGATCAATGATCAGTACGATTTCGAGACCGGCAATGAGGTGCTGAAGCAGGTCGCCGAAGCGCTGAAACGCAGCACCCGCATGAACGACATGATCGCCCGCTACGGCGGCGATGAGTTCATCCTGATGCTGCGCAATGCTGATGATGAAGTGGCGCGGATCATCATGAACCGCATTCACCAGAACCTGTTCAACACCACGTTCCCGGTAGGCACCAAAACACTGAAGCCGAAGGTGGCGCTGGGGGCGGCGACCTATCCTGAAGATGGCAATACCACCCGCGACATCATGAGCCACGCCGATAAGGCGATGGTGCAGAACAAGCTGTTCCAGAAGAATCTGGATGCCGGCCATGCCAAGGCTGACCTGATGCGCCGGAACGCCAACACAACAATTCAGTAGAGCGCGGGAAGAAGTTCAGAAGAGACTTTAGTTGTCCGCTGCCCTTTAGGCTGGCGATAGGGGTTATGATGCGGTCATTCTAGGCGGCAGAAAGTAGACACACCGATGACAAATGTTTTCTGGGGGCAGGCACTGCTCGTCGGTTGCGGCGGCTTCATCGGTTCGATGCTGCGCTTTTCATTGCATCATGTGATGCACCGCCTCGTGCCGGGCGCGTTTCCCATTGGCACCTTCACAGTAAACATGCTGGGCTGTTTGTGCATAGGCGTGGTGCTGGGTTTGGTGGATCATCGTGGCCTGCTGGATAACAGCTGGCGCCTGTTCCTGGCTGTGGGCGTGCTTGGCGGCTTTACAACCTTCTCGAGCTTCGCTTTCGAAAACTATTCGCTGTTGGCAGGTTCCGACTTTTTCAAGCTCGGCCTGAACATCGTGTTACAGCTGTCACTGGGCCTCGTGTTTGCGTGGGTTGGCTACGAGATCGCCAAGTAGCGCTTAACCAGCCAAAGCCGCGCGAATCTTCGCAGCACGTTCTTCCAGTACTGCGGCGTCAGCCATTCCGTCTGAATGTCTTTTCAATGGCACGCCATCCCAGCGCGGCACGATGTGCATATGGATGTGGAAGACCGTCTGCCCGGCTGCTTCGCGGTTGTACTGCACGATCATCACACCGTCCGGCTGAAAGGCATCGTCTACCGCCCGAGCCACTTTCTGCACTGACAGAATCAGATTGGTCGCCGCTTCGCCCGACAGTTCCAACAGGTCGCGGGCCGGTTCCTTGGGCAATACCAGCGTGTGCCCTTCGGCCTGCGGCATTACATCCATAAAGGCAATGGTGTGCTCATCCTCGTAAACCTTGGTGCAGGGCATTTCACCGCGAATGATTTTCGCGAAGATGTTTTCGTTGTCGTATTGATTGTCGTGAGCCACATCAGTCTCCAAAGCTTGTTGCCTGAATGATACCCCGCAGAATGCGCTTGCGGTGATAGCATGAGGCTATGACCAGTAATTCAAAGACCAGTGATTCAAATGACAGGCCCCGTGATGATGCCAACCGTTGTTTTGTTTGCGGTCCCGACAATGAGCACGGTCTGCAGCTAAAGTTCCGGCTGGAAGACGGCAAGTGCGTTTCAGAGTTCACGCCGAAGGATCACATGATCGGCTACGACGATCAGGTGCATGGTGGGATCCTTTTCAGCTTCCTCGACGATGCGATGGCCAACTACCTGTTCCTGCAGGGGAAGCGGGCGCATACGGCGAAGTGCGAGATTCGCTACCGCAAGCCGGTGAAAGTGGGATCGGTGCTGCGTGCCGAAGCCTGGCCGGTGCAGGAGAAGGGCAGACTGGTGACAATGGAGTCACGCATCATTAATACGGCGGATGAGAGCGTGGTGGTGGAGGCTACGGCGCGGTTTATGGAGTCGGCCTGACAAACGCACAAAATATGAAGTCATTAAAAAGCCCGCTCAGGCCGGAACCTGAGCGGGCTTTTTTGTCTTTACCGGCTTTTGCTAGTCGACGCCTTCAAAGATGGCGATGTCGTAGATGCCTGTGCCATCGCGCATACCTTTAACGGCTTTGTACTCTTCGCTGTCCCAGAACGACTGCAGCTGTTCCATGGTCGGGAAGCGGGTGATCAGAATCACTTTGCCCTTCAGGAACTCGCCTTCCTTAACGTCGGCGGCCGGGCCACGAACGATGTACTCGCCGCCAAGGCTGGCAACAATTTCGCCCGACTTTGCAGCGTACTCTTTCATTTCCGGTTTCGGGTTGGTGATTTCGCAGATGGCAATCTGATAGGCAGCCATGGTGTTCTCCTCAAATATCGAAAGTTGATGACGGCCTGATACGTTTGCCGTGCGTTCGGTTTCTGGTTGGGGTTATTGTGGTTGCTAGCTTCTGTAAGCACAACCGCGGCAGCAACTAAGCCTTCTCATGTTCATTTTGGCGAGCGGTTTTGTAGAGCAGGGCGCTGACACACAGCACCACGATCAGACCGACGACCGCTCCGGGTCGCAAGCTTTCAGGGACAGCAAACAGGTCAGTGCGACCACTGTAAACAATGGGGATGGCGAGCAGAATGCCCAGCAGGGCTTCGCCGGTGATCAGGCCGGCCGACAGCAGCAGGCCTTTGTTACCGGGGTTACTGTCTGCGTTGCGATTCACCAGCCAGGCTATGAGGCCGCCAACGGCAATGGGTACCGCCAGCTCCAGCGGCAGGTAGATACCGATAGCAACGGCGAGCACCGGTGTACGAATGGCGGCGTTACGGGCTTTCAGGTATTCATCCAGAATAATAATTGCGACCCCGATGGCCGCACCGGCAGATACCATGCCCCACGGCAGATTGCCGGTGAACACGCCGTCGGCAACCGACGCCATCAGAGTGGCCTGCGGCGCCAGCAGAGCTTCCGGTTGCTCGGGAGTGCGCACACCGATGCCGTAGGCTTCGAGCAGCAGGTTCAGAATCGGTGCCATCACCAATACAGAAGACACCACACCAACACACTGCATCAGCTGCTGCTTCCATGGTGTCGCGCCGAGTATGTGTCCGGCTTTCAGGTCCTGCATATTGTCGCCCGCTATCGCAGCGGCACAGCAGACCACGGCACCGATGATAATAGCGGCTGTTGCGTTGCCCGGCGCGCGCCCGTTCAGCCACAGCAACAATAAAGAGGCGAGCAGAATGGTGGCAATGGTGATGCCTGAAATCGGGTTGTGTGACGAGCCGACAATACCGGCCATGTACGCCGCCACTGCGGAGAAGAGAAAGCCTGCCACCACCATGACGACGGTCAAAGCCAGTGCGATGCCCACGTGCGGGATGATGGTGTGATACAGCAGAAACAGCGGGATGGTCAGTACCGCACTGCCTATCAGCACCAACGAAGTTGGCGCGTCCGCCTGATCGCGGTTTGTTTCGGCAACGTGCGGGCGTCCGCGTACCTTGAAGCTGTTCATGATCGAGCTGCGTACCGATACCAGCGCCCATAAGCCGCCGACCAGCATGGCTCCCACGCCCAGATAGCGGATCTTCGAGGTCCAGATCAGAAAGGCGAAGTCGACGGCAGAGGTCCTGCCTGCTTCAAGTACGCCACTCAGCAAGGGGTCGTTCGCCACAAACCAGTTGCCGTAAATGGGAATGGCGATGTACCAGGAGATGATCCCGCCGATCAGAATAAGCGCCGAAACATTTAGCCCGACGATATAGCCGACACCGATCAGCGCGGGCGACAGGTTGGTGCCGGCGTATGCCACGACTCCACGACTGGCGTCCTGTGCTAGCCACCCACCAGCCGACGCACTGGCCGGCCAGAGTTTCAGGCCGGCTTCAGCGAACTTCACGAGCATGCCAATAACACCACCCAGTGCCAGCACCTTAAGGCCTTTAGCGGGTTCTTCACCAACTTTCAGAACCTCGGCAGTGGCGGTGCCCTCGGGAAACTTCAGCGGTTCATCCACAATCAGCGCCCGCCGCAACGGCACGGTAAACAGTACGCCGAGCAGGCCGCCGATACCGGCAATCAGGCACACCCAGCCGTAGTCGAACACATCCCAGTATCCCAGCAACACCAGTGCCGGCAGCGTGAAAATCACACCTGCGGCAAGTGATTCACCCGCCGATGCAGCTGTCTGCACAATATTGTTCTCGAGGATGTTCGAATTTTTGAAGAGCCGCAGCAGACCCATCGAGATGACGGCCGCAGGGATAGAGGCAGAAACCGTCATGCCGGCGAACAGCCCCAGATAGGCGTTGGCACCGGCCAGTAAAACTGCAAGGAAAATGCCGAGCGCGACTGCTTTAAAGGTCAGTTGCGGTAACGGCTGTGCCATTGATCAGGCGGACTCGCTTCCGGCTTCGTCAGCCTCTTCTTTGGCCTGCTCGTCTTGTCTGGGTTTCTCAACCATGAAGCGCGACATGACAATGCCCACCTCATAAAGCAGATACACCGGCACCGCCAGCAGCGTTTGCGAGATGACATCCGGCGGCGTCAGCAACATGCCGACCACGAAGGCGCCCAGGAATACATAAGCGCGTTTTGATGCGAGGCTTTCGGTAGTCGTCAGTCCTGACCACACCAGCATGACAGTCGCAATCGGTACTTCGAAGGCCAGGCCGAAGGCAAAGAAGATGACCAACACGAAATCGAGATAGCTGTTGATGTCGGTCATCACGGCGACACCTTCAGGTGCCACGGCGGTAAAGAACCCGAACATCAGCGGGAAGACCACACCGTACGCGAACAGTACGCCGAGATAAAAAAGCAAAATGCTGGAGACCACCAGCGGAATCGCAAAGCGCTTTTCTTTCTTATAAAGACCCGGCGCAACGAAAGCCCAGACCTGATAGATCACGACAGGCATAGCAATAAACATTGCGACCCACATACAGGTTTTAAACGGCACCAGAAACGGTGCTGCCACCTGAGTGGCAATCATCTGCATTTGTTCGCCGTCACCACCGCCGAGAGAGGCCATCTGGTTCATCAACGGCTGGGCGACGATCTTGAAGACCTCGCCTGAGAACGGCGCCAGACAAAGGAATATGGCCAGCACGGACAGCGCGGCCTTGATCAGACGGCTGCGCAGCTCAACCAGATGCGAGACGAGCGTGCCTTCTTCCAGCACCTCTTCTTTATTGTCTTTTTTATCGTCCGCTTCGCTCATCGGGATCAGCCTTCTTTCTTAGGCTCATCTTTATTGATGACGCTGTCGGGATCGGCGAACGGATCGTATTCGGGGTGCTCTTCGTCAGCAGCTTCTGAGTCGGCGGACTCGCCGGACGCAATCTCATCGACGCTACTGTAGCCGGGGCGCAATCCTGCAGAGGTTTGCCAGGCCGGCTGCTCCTGATCTGGAGCCACTTTGTTGGTGTCGGCCGCGGTCGGGCCTTTGCTTGTTGATCCTGATGCAGGTTTGTTCAGATCAAGCGGGTCTTTAATGGCGTTCTCGGCCGCATCGAGTTCACTGCGCATTTGCGCCGACAGGTTGCGTGCCATACGGCGTGCCTGACCGGCCCAGTTGCCCAGTTGGTTGGCGACACGCGGCAACTTCTCGGGACCGAGCACGATGAGGCCCAGCCCGAAGAGGATGGCCAGTTCCCAGAAACCAATATCAAACATGGATGAAGCTAGCGATATGCCAGCGGGTTAAGAGGCGCTTTTGTTTTCTTCAGCAGATTCTTCTTTTGCTTCAGAGAACTGCGCGTCTGCCCGGACGTCTGATTGGGCATCGCCCTGTTGCTCATCAATCTGCTTGGTGTCTTCTTCTTTCTCAGCGCCGTCCATTGCGCTGCGGAAACCCTTTACTGCGCCACCCAGGTCTTTACCCAGGCTGCCCAGACGCTTGGTACCGAAGATCAGTACGACGATGACGAGGACGATAAGAAGCTGCCAGATGCTAATTCCGCCAAGACCCATTGAAATTCTCCTGATTCAGATCTGTGCCGCAGACGCGATAAATCGGTTATGCCGACACTAATTGCGGCTAATGATACGCGAAATCACGCCTTGTTTTGCTGTTCTGACCCTAAATCTGCACCTAAAACTGTGCAGCATTGACCGGTTTTGGACAGCCGGTGACTGCGGTCAGGACGGTCAAATGGTGTTGCCTAGGTCTGCAGCCAGAATGTGACGGGCCCGTCGTTGGTCAGGCTGACCTGCATGTCTGCACCAAACTGCCCTGTTTCCACGATGCTGTGCTGCTCCCGGCACAGCTCAACAAAGCGCTCGAACAGCTGTTTGCCCAGCTCAGGCGGCGCACCGCGGGAAAAGCCGGGGCGGGTGCCTTTCTGCGTGTCTGCTACCAACGTGAACTGCGGCACCAGTAAGAGTCCGCCGCCGATGTCGGCAAGGCTGCGATTCATGCGGCCTGCATCGTCGGGAAATACTCGGTAGCTTAAGAGTCGTTCGGCCAGTCTGGAGGCGCGCGCTTCATCGTCGTCCCGTTCAACACCCACCAGCACCATCAGGCCGGTATCTATGGCACCGACTGTTTCGCCGCCAATCTCTACTTTGGCTGAGGTGACCCGCTGCAGTAATCCGATCATGCGCAGCAGTGTGCCTGAGGTGCTGCCTTACATAAAGCCGCATATGCAGGGCGTATTGCGCAGCTGGTCACACTGTAAAGGTCGCAAACATTCTTGCGCCTGTTCTACACTGCTGCTTTCGCGTCAAAGAATGTGAATTATGAAACGCAGAGATTTAATAGTCGGTGCTGGTGCCTTGGGTGTCACCGCCTGTGCACAATCAGGTGATCAAAAATGTGCCGACGGTGGCGGCGAAACCTTCAAATGGAAAATGGTGACCACCTGGCCGCCGAACTTTCCGGCTTTGGGTACTCATGCCCAACTGCTTGCCGAACACATTGAGACCGCCTCAAACGGCCGCATCAAAATCAGAATGTTTGCCGGTGGTGAACTGGTCCCGCCGTTTGAAGTGTTCGGTGCGGTATCGCAGGGCACTGCCGAGATCGGTCACGGTGCTGCCTACTACTGGAAAGGCAAAGCCGAGGCCACGCAGTTTTTCACTGCTCTGCCTTTCGGTCTGTCTGCTGAGGAGCTGAACGGCTGGTTCTATTACGGCGGCGGTCTGGAGCTGTACCGCGAGTTGTACGCTCCGTTCAATCTGGTGCCGTTTCCGGCGGGCAACTCCGGCGTACAGATGGGCGGCTGGTTCAACAAAGAAATCAATAGCTTGGACGACCTTAAAGGTCTCAAGATGCGTATCCCCGGGCTCGGTGGTGAAGTGCTGCGCAGAGCCGGCGGCACCCCTGTAGCAACACCGGGCGCCGAGATTTTCACCGCTCTGCAAAGTGGTGCCATTGATGCCACCGAATGGGTCAGTCCATACAACGACATGGCGATCGGATTGCATCAGGCGGCGCGTTTCTACTACTACCCCGGCTGGCATGAACCGGGTCCGGCGCTTGAGTGCATCGTGAATAAAGAAGCCTATGAGGCGCTGCCGGCAGACTTGCAGAAAATTGTCGAGCTGGCCTGTGCAACCGTTAACGATCAGATGCGTGCCGAGTTCACCGCACGCAACGGTCAGTCGCTGGAACAGCTTTTAGTTCTGCAGGATGAAGGCAAGATTGAGCTGCGTGAGTTCCCTGAAGACGTGTTGCGTGAACTGCGTAACTTGTCGGAAGAAGTGATTCAGGAAATTGTTGATCGTGATCCGGCATCAGCAAAAATCTACGAGTCGTTTTCTGCTTACAGAGATCGCACGGCGAAATGGACCGCCATTTCCGAACACGCGATGTTGAACGTCCGTAACCTGTAGGCGTCTTAACCGGGTGCACCGACTCAGTAAATTCATTGGCCTAACACTGTGCAGCATCACGCTGCTGAGCGCCTGCGGGCAGCCTCAGGATGGCCTGAAAGCTACTGATAGCAACAGAGTCGACAAGGTATTCCGTTATGCGATGAACGGGGTGCCCACCAGTCTCGACCCGGTGCAGGGCGGCAGCTTGTACGCCAACTACCTCATTGTGAACCTGTACGACACGCTGTACACCTACAAGTATCTGGCACGCCCTCCCGAGCTCAAACCCAACCTTGCCGAAGCTATGCCGGAGGTGTCTGACGACGGATTGGTCTACACCATTCGTATGCAACAGGGTGTTCTGTTTGCCGACGACGCCGCGTTTCCGGATGGCAAGGGTCGTGAGTTAACCGCACACGATTTTGTGTATTCGCTAAAGCGTCATTTCGATCCGAAGAGTCGTTCACAGGGAGCATGGTTGTGGGCGGGTCGCATTAAAGGTCTCGATGAGTGGAAGCAAAACGGCTCCGACTACTCGCAGGAAGTGGAAGGATTAAAAGCTGTTGATGACTACACCATTCGCATTGAACTGAACCGGCCATATCCGCAATTGCCGTTCACGTTGGCGATGGGCTTCTCTGCATTCGTACCGCAGGAGGCTGTTGAGAAGTACGGTCGTGAGTTCTCTATTAAGCCCGTTGGTTCCGGTCCGTTTCGTCTTGAGTCGTTCAACACCGCACAGGCTGTGCTGGTGAAAAACGACAACTACCGGGAAGAAATATTCGATCTGGAAGAGCATGGCTACAACGCTGAAACCCAGGCATTTACAGGGGTTGCGGCGCTTCAGGGTCGTGACGTGCCCTTCATCGACAAGCTCGAAATCAACTTCATTCAGGAAAGTTCGGCCCTGTGGAATTCGTTCACCAAGGGTGACGAAGTGCAGATGGCGGGGCTGCCCGACGAGCAGGTGCGTTTCGTGCTCGACTCGATTGAGCCGGTGGCTCTGAAGCCGGAGTATGCAGAGCAGTACAAGATGAGCACCGGACAGGAAGCCGGTTTTGTCTATTCTAATTTCAATCTCGATTTTCCGGAGATTGGCTACAACGACGATCCGGAACGTGAGCGCCGTAATCATGCTTTGCGTTGTGCAATGATTCGCGGCTTCGACTGGCAGGCACGCAACAACAGTTTCTATATGGGGCTCGGTGTAGTGTTCCCGGGCATCATCCCGCCGGTGGTTCCCGAGTTCGATGAAACGATGTCGCGCGACAGTGTCACCCGCGATGTTGAATGGGCAAAACAAACGCTGATTGATAACGGCTGGAATGCCGACAATTTGCCGGTCATTACATACGGCGCTGTCGCCGGCGTTAAAAGCCGCCTCTTCTTCGAGCAGTTTCGTGCCTTTATGAAAGAGATCGGCTACCCGCAGGACAAGATTGTGTTCCGCCGCTATGCGACCTTCGGCGATCTCGTGCGCGCCTGGTCCCGCAGCGAGCTTCCCCTCGTCAGCAAGGGCTGGATTCTTGACTATCCGGACGCCGAGAACACACTGCAGCTGTTTTATGGCCCCAATCGTTCGCCCGGCTCCAATGACGCGAATTTCGCCAATGACGAGTACGACGAGCTGTATCGCACCGCCGCTGTCATGCAGCCGTCGCCGGAGCGCACAGAGATTTACCGTCGCATGAACCGCATTCTGGTGGATGAATGTGTGGCAACTACCGGGCTTACCCGCACCGGCATCAAGCTCTGGCATAACAATGTCATTGCCGTACCGGACTCTTCCATCGTCGGTGGCTACTTTCTCCGTTACGTCGACGTGACTGACGCTGCCCATAACGACGTCGGTGAGATGAACTGATGGAGTTACTTCAGTACACCGTTCGCAAACTTATCGCCGGCATTCCGCTGATCTTTGGCGTCACGTTGATCAGCTTCTTGTTGATGGTGTACTTCGGTCCGGACAAAACCTATGAGTTGCTCGGCAAGAATCCGACGCCGGAACAGATCGAAGAAATCCGTGAGCAGCTCGGATACAACAAGCCGGTTGCCGAACGCTACTTCATCTATGTGAAGGAACTCATAACACTGGACTTCGGCAACTCAGAATCCACCGGTGAGAAGGTGAATGATCTGCTGGCCAGAACTATTCCGGTGTCGCTGGCGCTGGTTATTCCCGGCTTTGTGCTGGGCAATCTGTTGGGTATTGCCTTTGCCCTGATCGCCGCTTATTACCGCGGAGGCTGGGTCGATAAGACCATCATGGGCTTCTCGGCCGTGGGTATGAGTATCAGCTTTCTCATCGCCATCATTGCCTTTCAGCTGCTTTTGTCCTCGAACTTCGGCCTTGGCTGGTTCCCCGTACGCGGCTGGAGCACGGACACCCCGCTGGAGTATTTGCGCTACGTCACTGTGCCAACCTTGGCGACCGTATTTGTCGCCCTCGGCTACAACACCCGCTTCTATCGGGCGGTGATTGTTGAAGAGCTGAACCGCGATCATGTGCGCACGGCCAAAGCATTTGGTGTGCCGCCATTCAAGTTGCTTAGCGTGTACGTCCTGAAAAATTGCATGATCCCGGTCATCACGCGCATCGTGTTCTCGATTCCGCTCATCGTGATCAGCGGTAGCTTGTTGCTGGAAACGTACTTCGGTATTCCGGGTGTCGGTAAGGTCGCCTACGACGCGATCACTACCGGTGATCAGCCGGTGCTCAAGGCAGTTGTCGGTTGGACAGCTATCCTTTTCGTGTTCGCACAACTGCTCACCGACATTCTTTATCGTGCAGCTGACCCGCGCATAAGTTTGAACGGGGGTGACGGATGAACACCGCCGTGATGACAGACAACACTGTTG